>OCRP01000842.1_pt1 | contig 21574 bp, 20 predicted proteins | sample 1538871 | NCBI WGS metagenome assembly OCRP01 (sample SAMN04571731, study PRJEB22368) | human gut metagenome | biome: human gut; material: stool | host: Homo sapiens | place: Luxembourg | collected 2012-09-20 | reverse complement strand
GTCGGTCCGATGGATCCAAAACGAATATTAGAAATTACAGAGATGACGAAAGATGTAACAGCAGGAAAAATATTTGTAACAGCATTTCTGGATTTCAAGACGTATAAGAAATTTGCTGAAGAACTCGCATGGGAAACAAAAGTTTGGATTGCTGAAATGCCGGAGCATATGATACATCTGAATGGTGATAGATTCATGGGACCAAGGTAGTAATATTTTAATAGAATAGATGGAATAAATTAAATATATGCAGATTGTAAGAGATTTCCATGAATTAATGACAAAGTAATTTCTTGATTTAGGAAAGGAAAGGTGCTTGATTTGGGAAGAAAAGTTTTTGTTTCTTATAAATATAAAGATTCGAATGTTAAGGCACTATCAGGAGTAATGCAACCAACTTGGCCATGCGATTATGTGGATTATATTAAAAATAAGATTTTATCTGGTGATGATGTGTATAAAGGAGAAAAAAGTGATGAAGACATTTCTTCTTGGAGTGAAACGGCTATCTGGGAGCATTTAAAGAGTAAAATTTATGATAGTACAATTACAATTGTTTTAATATCACCAAATATGAAGGAAGTAAATAAGTGGCAACGTTCTCAATGGATTCCATGGGAGATTAGTTTTTCTGTTAGAGAAACTACAAGAAATAATCGAACAAGTCATAGAAATGCTTTGCTTGCTGTTATTCTTCCGGATAAAAGTGGCTCATATGGATATTATGACAAAAGCAAGCTTTTTCCGATTTTACGGGATAATATTGACAATGGATATACATATGTAGTTACATGGGAAGATTTTTTAAAATACTCACAATTAGACATGGATATGGCATTTAGATATAAAGAACAAACAGCTTTGTATAAGATTGTAAAATCAGTATGATTAGATAATAGGGTAATAGAAATTCTAAAGACATGGCTCAACAATGGGAAAGATGAAAAGAAAGTGCAACAAGACATGTTGTGATTACAGAAAAAAGATAAGAAAACCAATACACGTAGTTGGTGAGATTATGCCAAGGGGTTTTACAGATGAATATTTTTTAGAGACTTTTAAATGGTTATATCCAAACATCTGGGATGATTTAGATAAGCAATATAGATATTGGAACAATATTGGACAGAAATTTGATAATCCGTGCAAATTTGTTTTAAATGCATCTAAATTTTGTAGAAAAGAATTAAGAAATATATCAAGTGAAGATTCGATAGATATAAATCAAGTTGAGAAGAAAAAATATGATATTCATGAAAAAAATTTGCGAAAGCTAGAAAAACGACAAGAGAAAGTTGAGAGGAATTTGCATTATATTCAGGAAATAGAACCTGTTTTTGCAGAAGCATTTATCCGGGAATATTTTAAAACCCATGATTTACATGAACGTTTAGAGATAATAAGAGAGTTGTCAAAATTTAAATCAGATAAAATTATTAGTTTTTTCTATAAGGTAAATGCATGTACTAGGAATTTTTCATTGAAAAAAGAAGCGATGCGGTATATACAAGGTCTTGATTTGCCGTTTTATTTAAGAGGAAAAAAGCAAGGCAAGAAAAGTTTTATTGATAATGAAATAGTATGTAATGAAAGTAGTCCAGAAATTTTAATGAAACGATTACGAATTGATAGATTGGAGAGATTAAAAAAGTTTGATATGTTCATTTCGCATAATTCTTTAAATGAAGAAGACGTAGCCCAATTTTATAAAGCTCTTAATAATAGAGGAATGGTAGCATACGTAGATTGGGTTAATGACAAATTTGATTTAAAAAGGCAATGGTGTAATGCTACTACAGCAGAAATAATAAAAGAGCGTATTAAACAGAGTCGTTTTTTTGTTATATACGCAACAGAAGATGTTTTGCAATCGCAGTGGTGTTCATGGGAAATAGGATATGCTGAGGCATTAGGAAAGAAGATATGCATTTATTTAAAAGGAATAGAATTGAAGAATCTTCCTCAATTTTGCTGGTCATATCCAATATTAAATATTTCTAAAAATGTGGTTATAACTAAAGAAGAAAAAGAGATTGAATTAAAACAATGGATTGAGGAAAAATAGAAATGGAAAATAAATTGAAACATCTCGAAATGATTCAAGGAATAATTAATAGAATGGCTTCGAATTCATTTGCATTAAAAGGTTGGTCAGTAACACTTGTAGCTGGGATTTTTGCTTTATCAAGCAAAGACGCTAATGAAATATATTTTTTAATAGCGTATATTCCCATTATTGTATTTTGGTTTTTGGATGCTTATTATTTGTTACAAGAAAGGCTTTTTCGCTCTTTATATGGAAAGGTAAGAAGACTATCGGAAGAGAAAATAGATTTTGATATGAATATAGCGAAAAATGAATTCAAATCAGAAAAAAACACATTTTGTGCATGTATGATTTCTGTTACAGAAGCAGGTTTTTATATTCCTTTATCTATTGTTACTACGGCAGTAATTATCCTAACACATACAGTATGATAATAGAAGAATTTTGTGAAATATAAAGTACGTTAGATGCTAGATAAATAGTTTGTAAATCCGTAAGGAGAAGGTGTAATGAGAGTATTTATTATTAGTCCTCAACTGACAATGAAAAACACTTTTTATGCAGATGAATTCAACAAAGAGATGGTTAAACAATTAAGGGATTATGGTGTCGAGCTTTATGAAATTAATAATAAGAGTATAGCAAGATGTAAATTACAAATTGCCGAAGATTCGATAATAATTGTTTATAATGAACATGAATTGGAATATGAGATATTTGGCGAAGTACAAGAGTTATTAAAAAAGGCAATTGAGAAAAATGCACAGATATGGCCTGTTGCAATTGATAAAAAAGCCAGAATACCTATTGGAGTAATATCGGATAAACAGAGTTATGATGTATGGGAACAACTTCGGTGTAGAGATTTAGATGAACAATATATTGGCATTATCGCTAAAATTTTTGCAAGAAAGATTATTGCAAGAGTTTTTCCAACTTGCTATTGCGAGGAAAGTGAAATATTTTTAAGCCATAGAAGAATAGATGGTGAAGATATTACCGCAAAAATTTATGATAAAATGCTTGTTCAGGCTAAGGAGCTAACTCCGTTTAGAGATGTTGTAAATGTTAAGGTTGGAGATGCAGCACAGGAAGTAATTGATGAAAGAATGAAAAATAGTGACGTATTTATTTTTATTCATACTGCAAGATCAGCTGAGTCGGATTGGATATTAAAGGAATTAAGATTTGCGTTGCTAAGGCAAATTCCTGTTTTATGGGTTCAAATTGATAATGCTGATGTAAATATATTGAAGATTAAGCCTTCTGATCAACCACATCTGAAATATACAACTGAAGATTTTTTTGATGAAGAAAAGCTTATAAAGATTGTTGATACAATGCTTCAAACAGCTTTTGAATTGATTATGGATAGATCAAATCAAATATTAGGATACGTCGACTTATTAGAAGATTTATTTGGAGATAAACAGGAAGTTGTAGATAAGGAAAAAATGATTTATCATATTTCAGTAGAAAGAAAAGGATATCATTATCCGCAGCGTAACATCGAGCAATATTATCAGATGTTTGGACGTACCCCAACTTTGATGGATGCTCAAAAGCTGAATATGGAATTGAACGATACTACAGCGGATTCAATAGCTATTTTAACTAACAGAATTGTATCACAATCAATACGGAACAATGTGGTTTTTGATGGTATACAGGATTTTTATTATCATTGGAATCAATATATGGCAGAAACGCAGAAAGGAATCAAAACTATGGAAATTGTTATTTCAGGTGCATTTCCGGATTCGGATGAGATATTCAAGCAGAGCTTGACAGATGCATTGATTTTATTTGCAAAAGCTATTATAAGTAATGGATATGAATTGACTTTTGGGGCACATCCAACTTTTCAGGAACTTTTTTATGAAATTGCAAAGGAGATATCACCTCAAAATTATAAAGAAAAAGTGAACATGTATATTTCAGAATGGTTTTTATCAAATGATTCAGAAAAAGAAGCAGAATATGTAGATAAGTTTAATTTATTTAAAGTAGATAAAAAAGAAAATTTGAATCAAAGTTTATATGAAATGCGAAGGAGGATGATACAAAGAAAAGAAGTAAAAGCATTAGTTTGTTTAGGGGGGAAAGTGAAAGAAAATAAAAAGGAAGAAGGAATACGTGAAGAGATTGAATTAGCACAAAAAATGAACATACCAGTTTTTGTTGTTGGAAGTGTAGGGGGCTGTTCTAGTGAAGTAGCATTAGAATATAAAAACATTGGTTGGCGTGGCCTTAATAATGCTTCGTTGGAATTAAACCAAAAATTTTTGGATGGAATTGATTATTTCAGCATGGCACAAGATATGATAAAGCATATATCTTCTGATGAATATTAGAGATAAAAGAGGTACAAATAATGGCACATAAAACGTTTATTTCATATAAATATAGTGAAGCACAGAAATTAAGAAATGATATAATTGATGCACTTGGAGAGGATGCTACATACTATAAAGGTGAAACAAGTGAATCACCAGATTTGACGGATACATCGACTGAAAATATTAAAAAGAATCTGAAAGATATGATGTATGATACTTCTGTTACAATTGTGATTTTATCACCCAACATGAAAGAGAGTAAATGGATTGACTGGGAGATTGAATATTGTTTGAAAGATATAACGCGTAAAGATAGAACTTCACATACAAATGGAGTTGTAGCTGTTATTATGAAAGTGGATAATAGTTATGAGTGGTTCAAAAAAAGTGGAACAAATTGTCATGGTTCTTCGACGGTATCATATGAATTAGATAAAGTGTTCGACATTATTTCACAGAATCATTTTAATTCAAATCCGGAACAATGGCATTGTGATAAATGTAAAACATATGATTGGTTAAATGGTTCATATATTACTTTTGTTGAAGAAGAAACATTTTTGGATGATCCGGAAAAATATATCAATAATGCGTATGATAAAAGTGAGAATGATGCGAGTGGATATGATCTTGTAAAACAAAGATAAATATGCACTGTTCTCAAATTGAATGTTGTCAAACTTATCTGCACCAGTTATAATGAAATGGCAACAAATTGGCAACAGAAAATCAGCGAGCCAAAATAATATATGTAACAGAAATAAAATAACGGCTAAAAAGATATAAAACTAAATATATTTAACAATATATTTTGATTTGCCGAGTTTGAATAATTTTTTTAAAAATAAAATATAGAAGGATTTTTTCAATAGTAAATAAAGAGGGCTCCAGGAGATTTTAAGAGATATTCTGGGGCCGTTTATTTATGTGTAGTATATGGGAATATATCTATATGAAGATTTGATTCAAAGCCTTATCCAAGTAAGATATGAAAATCAGATGCTAAACATATATTGCAGAAGGAGAACATTGAATGATAGATATTTATATACGGAGAGGAAAGATTCAAAAGAATGGATTTTTTACAATGACTTGTATTTCAACCTGAATACAGGAAACGAAGATATGTCACAAAAAGAAATTGATTTGATTTAACAAGTGGATGGGGCTAAGCTGACACAAGACAAGCACATAGAAACAAAATATGGCTTAGGTACAATCCGAAATTTGTCATCAGGCTGCAAGACATTGCTTAATATTGTGAAGCATTCTGATAAGGTGGTAAATGTTGAGGAATGTGGACCGAATGTTCTTAGAACTATTTTTACTATGGATAATATTAAGATTTTTATGTCAAGACCAACGCTTTTTGATATCCCGGATGACGCCAAAATCAGATTTAATGATTCTGATATAGTTATAGGCGGCAGAGGATGAGGATATAATGCCTGGTTGAAAGGTTGGGAAGAGATTGATTTTGAAACTGTAAGCAATGTGGCAGTTGGTGAAATTCAGCAAGTAATTCAACAGATTATTTTATGCATGAGATGAAAATGAATAATGATTTATCAGATAAAAGAGCGATGTAGTTTATATACACCGCTCTTTTTGATTGGCATGGTATGTTATTTTTCTAGCAGCTTACGTGCATATGTAAATATTCTGCCTTCTACATTGCTGTCCTGTTTGATCATTTTGATGAGTGAATAAAGCTCGGGGTCATTGGATGAAGAAACAATAATGTAATCAGGATCTGTCTTATCAGATGTTCCGTAAAGATAATCTATGTTGCAATTAAATGTCTGCGCAATGAAACCGACTGTAGGATAAGAGGGTTCGCGTTGTCCATTTTCATAGCGGCCATATACCATTGGCGAGATATTAAGGCGGCGTGCGGCTTCTGCTTTATTTATATTTAGAGTATTTCTGAGTTGGATTAATCTTTCAGGTTGAAATTTCATAGGTAAGCTCCTTTTTAAAAATCGATATTCAAGTGCTTGAATGTAATCATAAAAGATTATAAATTATAATTTTGTTTTTTTCAATGTTTACGTTGACAATAACCATTGGATATGATACTATTTCAATAACCAATGGTTACACATATGGATGAATAGAGGGGAATAAAATGAAACATTATATTGAGATTCAAAGACTAAGGACACAAGATGTTGTCGTTGATGATACGTTGACACTTGAAAAAAACACGGATGCATTTATACAGGGAGATATAATCAGTATCACTGAGAAAATAGATGGTGCCAATTCAAGTATATATTATGATAAAAAGCTGGATAGACTGAGATGTTTTAGCAGTAAAAATGAACTTGATTTCAGCAACCAGTTGAGAGGTTTTTTGACTTATGTTGAGAGTCTGGATAAGGAGCCGTTTATTAAATATCCGAATTATATATTTTTTGGAGAGTGGCTTGTGAGCCATACGGTCATTTATGATGATTCCAATTATAACAAATGGTATTTATTTAGTGTGTATGATACAGTTTCAGGCAGATGGCTGTCACAGGATTTTGTTAAAAAATTTGCAGAAAAAAATGATTTTTGTTATCCGCATGAATTATACTATGGACCATTTATTAGTTGGAACCATTGTCTCAGCTTTGTCAATGCCCCGGCATATGGCACGCAGCAAGAGGGAATCGTCATAAAGAATCAGACTGCACTGGAGCAGGAGAGAGGTCCGCATATATTAAAATATGTAAATCCGGAGTTCAAGGAAACGCAGAAGAAGAATCATAAAAAGAAACTTGAAGATCCGAATAAATTGAACGAAAAAGCAGAGGCAGAAGAGTATATACGCATGATTGTAACAGATGCAAGGGTTATGAAGTGTTATCATAAGCTTGTTGATAATGGAATTTTACCGGAGAAATTTGAATTGAAAAATATGAAGCATGTTGCACAAAATCTACCGAAGGCTGTGTATGAGGATTGCGTGAAGGAGGAATTGGAGATTTTAAAGAAAGCCGGTGAGTTTGGAGGCAAACTTTGCAGTAAGGTGACAATGGAAATTATTAAAGATAAATTGAAGATTGGTTGACTTTTTTGGCTGGAATTGTTAGGATATAAATGAAAGTTTACCACTGACCGATATGTGGTATATAAATGGTCGGGTTGAAAGTTTACCACTGACCGATATGTGGTATATAAATGGTCGGGTTGAAAAAGTCTTTTGCAGTAGTGCAAGAGACTTTTTTTGTGGAGATTAACAAATGATAAGGAATGGTTTTTATATTATCAAAGATAGCTTTTTTTCGGATATGTCGGATCCGTATTTGAAAGGAAATAAAAAACAAAATAGACCACACTACTATTGTTTTGAAGATAGCAATTATAATGGAATATATTGGATGATTCCTCTTTCAAGTCGGATTGATAAGTATAAGAAAATAGTAAGTAAAAGAACCGGTAAAGGAAGAACCTGTGATATAATTCACATTGTGAAACTTGATGATAGTCATGAAAGCGCTTTTCTGATACAGGATATGTTTCCAATTTCAGAAAAATATATAGAACGGGAATACACTATAGCAGGTAATCATCTTCGTTTAACCAGTGAACATGCTGCAAAAGAAATTGAACAAAAAGCAAGAAAAGTTTTGGGAATGCTGAAAAGAGGAATAAAATTTACTCCAACCCAACCAGATATACAGAAAATATATGAGAGGCTGCAACAGGATTTACCAGCAACACATTTGTAATTTTATAATAATCCGGGGGGGATTTTCACTGTTTCCACCTATAATCCCCAAAATGGTTTAATAACGTTTGCTAACAATGCCTATTGTAAATAAAAGCTATCATCATTACAATAGAGATTAGTAATGCTTCGAACAATATGAAAGGCATAAAACCAATATGAATAGACACACAAACATAATAATCACAGCCGTGGCATCGCTGCTTATCGTCACACTTGCGGGCAGAGAATTCATTAAAAATCATAAGAAAGAGTCTAATGATAAATCGTCTACGAATGTATCAGAAAATACATGTGAAGATATACCTGACACAAGTATACCTGACACAAGTATATCTGATACGTGTGTAGCCGACACGAGTACATCTGAAGCAGATATTCTGGATACGACCTATGAGAATAATAAAGAGCAATTTTATATATCCGAAATTCCGGATGATATTTTTGAAAAAATGCAGGGCAAATCCTACAAGGCAGATTGTACACTCCCCAGAGAAAATCTGCGATATATACATGTACTACACGTAGGCTTTGACAATCAGGTGCATGAAGGTGAGCTGGTTGTAAATAAAGATATCGCAGATGATGTACTTGAAATATTTAAGGAGCTCTATGAGTCCGGATATCAAATAGAAAAAGTCAGACTCGTTGATGAATATGATGCAGATGATGAGGCATCTATGAGCGACAATAATTCATCGGCCTTCAATTTCAGATTTATCTCCCACACTACAAAGATATCGAAGCATGGAATGGGAATGGCGGTGGATATCAACACTCTATACAATCCTTATGTAAAAACAGTCGATGGGGAGCTTTCGATTGAGCCTGCAAATGCCGCAGATTATGTTGACCGGAGCAGGGATTTTTCGCACAAGATTGACCATGATGATTTATGCTATAAGCTGTTTACGGAGCATGGTTTTGAGTGGGGAGGCGATTGGACGCATTCCAAGGATTATCAGCATTTTGAAAAATAGTGCTAATAATTTCTACGGAAGCAGGTGACCTGCAGCCAGGTACAGCTCATACCATTCCTCGCGAGTCAGAGTAATATCGCATGCCGCGATAATTTCCTTCAGGCGGCTTTCACTTGAAGTTCCGGTAACAATCTGCATATTTGCCGGATGGCGTAAAATCCATGCGGCCGCAATAGTAGTATCGCTGACATTATATTTTTCGGCTATCACATGAAGTTTTTTATTCAGTTCCGGGTATTCGTCGCTTCCGAGAAAACAGCCTTTCCATGCCGGCATCTGAAACGGAGACCATGCCTGGAGAGTGATGTTGTGGAGGCGGCAGTAGTCGAGCAGACTTCCGTCGTGATCAATTGAACCGGGTGTTTCCATATTGACTTCCATACCATTTGCAACGAGATTGGAAACAGGAATGCTGAACTGAACCTGATTGACAACGAGTGGTTGGCGGACATATTTCTGTAGCAGTTCAATCTGCATCGGCTTATGGTTTGAAACACCAAAATGGCGAACCTTTCCGTTTTCAAAAAGAACATCAAATGCAGCGGCAACCTCTTCCGGTTCTACGAGTGCATCCGGACGATGAAGCAGCAGAAGATCAAGATAATCTGTATGAAGCCTTTTTAAAATACCATCGACAGATTTCAGAATATGCTCCTTTGAGAGATCATAGAAGCCTTGGCGGATGCCACATTTTGACTGCAGGTAAATATCTTCACGCTTTAGGGATGGATCGTCTGCAATTGCTTCGCCGAATACGCTCTCGCTCATACCGCCACCGTAGATATCCGCGTGATCAAAGAAATATGCGCCCTGTTCCAGAGCTGCATGAATAAAATGATTCATCTCATCCTTTGATTTTTCAGAAAGGCGCATGCATCCAACTGCAACTGAAGGAACCTTTCGTATGTGATTGCCTAAAATTGTTTCTCTCATAGTAAAAATCTCCTTTGTAATTATTTTCTAATTCCCATAATGAGTGCGGCGTAGCCCCAATCCCATATGAGCTTTTCAAAGCTGTTTTCAAGATATTCGCGTACGTCATCATCATCATATCCTGTCATGCGTGAGATGATGACAATATGCTCTCTGATGGTTTCATATGTCAACGGACTATTGGCATTGTGACTGTACCACAAGAAAAGACTTTGACGTATAGCAGTGTATTCAATCATAATCCACTGCATTTTGATAATCATGTGTTCAATAATCTTTTTAGTGGATGCTGCTTCAGGCGATATCAGGTCGGAAAACAGCTCGTTTGCCAGATAATTGCGAAAAACAATGTCATAATCTGTGAGCATTGAGCAAAATTGTTTCCGCGATGTTTGCAAGGTGCGGCTCATGGAATTATTGTCTGACTGTGAATAAATATTGGAGTATCTACAAGCCTCGGTCAGTACAGGCTGAAGAAAGGCTGTGTATAAACCCTCTTTACGATAATTTACTGATAAATCCTGAAGCAGCTCATTGCATTCGATAAATGTATCTTCGTTCGGGATATGGATATCTTCCATGGCGGTATTCAGTTCATTAAGCGTATGTCCGGAAAAATATTCCTGTATATGTGCATTGGAGAACGGCTCGTTTTTATATAATTCCAATAAAATGTAAAGCCCATCAAGCAAAGCCTGCTCCACTGAAAGCCCTTGGTCAGATATCAGTTTAATCAGATTATCACGGATTAAAAATGCCGGAGATAAATTATTCCGGATCTCGGATATTACAGGAAATGTGACAGGTTTTTCGCACCACAGGTCGATAACTGCCGGACAGCACGGCATGAGAGTTCGTTCCTCATGTCTTGAAAACCGGTGGATTTCTCTGGGAAACAGTGCACATGTCTCTGAAAGCACTTCATCTGAGTATGTCATTACAAGATGACATAGCTTATCCTTTGAAAGAAACGGACACCGGTGTTTTTCGTCCAGTTTAATAACCAAACTGCCATCCTTATGGCATGTGTAAGAGCTTAGATTGTCACTTTTTCCAGACACTTTATCAGCAGAAAAAGGGGTTGTAGATAAAGTATCCGGAGGAGAAAGCTTCTTCCATTTGCGGTTTGTAGTGTCATCTACTGCAATTTTCCACTCCTGACAGCATGTAATACTGCATTTGTCAGCAATACATTTGAAATTGTTGTAATAGTCCGGTTGATAGTTTTTCATGTTTTTCCTTTACTTATACAGATTTGTGAATAGAGCATAGTATAGCTTGTTATTATCAATCAATCACATGATGATTCAGCCATTTTCTTGAGTGGAATCTGGCAGTAAATATAATAGAACGAAGCATCCAGTCACAAGCCATGCCAATCCATACTGCAATCGGACCAAAGCCCCATACACGGCAGAGGTATATGCACAGGCTTACACGGCAAAGCCACATTGTGCAGCAGGATACAATCATGGAGAATTTCACATCGCCTGCGGCACGCAGTCCATATGGCGGGATGAAGGATGGTACCCAGCAGATAGGCTTGACAATTGTGATAAAGATAATCATCTCAAAGCAGAGCCGTGCACTGGCAGGTTCCATTCCGGCAAGCATTGTAATGGGCTTTGTGAGTATGAAAATAATCAGACAGCTGGCAATGATTACGACCTCAGACACCAGTGACAGTTTTTTGATATAGTAGACAGCTTCATCCTTTCTGCCGGCACCCAGACACTGTCCTACAACAGTCATAAGACCTATTCCTATTCCGATAGCGGCAATACCATTTAAGTTTTCGAGGATATTGGTCATGGCCTGGGCAGCGATGGCCACGGTTCCAAGAGTGGATACAGTAGACTGGATAGCCAGCTTTCCAAACTGGAACATGCTGTTTTCGATTCCTGATGGGATACCGATGAGTAGGATTTTTTTAATCAGGCCCCATTCAGGGCGTATAGACATATAGTTCTTTATGAAAATCGGTTCATTTTCCCTTCGAAGCTGTATGATAACGACAATCGCGCAGAATATTCGGGATACGAGAGTGGAAATAGCAGCTCCCTCAACACCCATACCGAAGCCGAAAATCAGAATAGCGTTGCCGCCGATATTCATAAAGTTTGAAATAACAGATATGACCATAGGATTGCGACTGTTATTCTGTGCGCGCATAATGGATGCGCCGGCATCATAGAGACCTATAAAAGGAAATGACAGCAATGTAAAAAAGAAATAAACCTGTGAGTTCCTCATTACATCAGCTTCAACAGCGCCAAATATGGCACGAAGCAGCGACTTTCTTGTTATCAGACAAAAAGCAGATAAAAGTATAGATAGAAATGCCATGACAAAAAATACCTGTCTTGCAGCATGGCGGGCACCTTTTGTATTGTGACTTCCCAGATACTGTGAACAGAGAATCGCACCACCGGCGGCAAGCGCTGAAAGTGCCTGTATGACAAGGATATTGATTGAGTCTACAAGCGAGACCGCTGAGATAGCGGCAGAACCTACATTGCTGACCATCATTGTATCCACAGTTCCCATAAGAGAGGCCAATAGCTGCTCTATTATAATCGGAACCAAAAGCTTTCGAAGTTTAGTATTTGTATAAATGTGATTGGTTGTAGTATGCAGGTTTGCTGTTTTTATTTTATCTGAATGTAAATTTGTCATATCTGATTTCCTTTATAACTATATGATTAAAGGGTCAAAAGGTATCATCGATGCATGCTTGCATGCAATTCGATGTATACCTTATATATTTTACGTGTTTAGGTTAGTACGATAAATTCGTAATGTCAATAAGGAAAATTTAAAGTGCTGGCAAAGTGTTAGTAATAAAAATCATTTAAATTGTCAGTAACTTCTGTTTTTTGAACAATATTGCACAATCCTCTTTTATTTTGAACCAAAAAGTTATACAATAGTACCATAGTAAAAGGCATCAAAACTAATTCCAAAATTAAATCACGAGAGGTATCAACATGAAAAAAGCAAAGAAACCACCTCTGTACAAAAGCTTCGGCTATGCCTTTGAGGGCATATTTACATGCATCAGAAATGAGCGCAATATCAAGATACACTGCACTGTCGCGATACTTGTAGTGATAGCAGGAGCGGTACTTGGGATAACACCGACTGAGTGGTGCATCTGCCTGACGCTGTTTGGACTGGTGATAGCCCTGGAGCTGGTCAACACTGCGATTGAGTCAGTTGTAGATTTGGTAACGACAGAGCGAAAGCCGCTTGCCAAGACAGCTAAGGACACGGCAGCAGGAGCAGTGCTTGTGGCAGCAATAATGGCTGCGATAGTCGGACTTATCATTTTTGTGCCAAGGATTGCTTCTCTATTATGATGATTAAAGGGTCAAAAGGTATCATCAATATGAGCAGCGAATATTTTTGATGTTCTTTATAAGGAGCTTATTCAGAGCAATCAATTTTAAATGACAGGAAACGGAGGATTTTACCATGGAAAGACTTACAGACGGATTAAAGAAGATTTTACTTGCAGGAATAGGAACAGTGGCAGTGACTGCTGAGAAATCAAAGGAAGTGCTTGATGAGATGGTCAAGAGAGGTGAGCTGACTGTCGAGCAGGGCAAGGTGCTCAATCAGGAGCTTAAGCACAATATCAAGGATACAGTAAAGAAAAATGTAAATGTATCTGTTAAGCCACAGTCACCGGAGGAGCTCGAGGAGCTTTTGGACAAGATGACACCTGAACAGATACAGGCTTTAAAGAGCAAGCTTGCACAGATGGATGAGGCTGACGTGGATCAAGAAGCTGATGAAAGCGTCTTCGAGGATGAGGACATTGTAACAGATACTTCTGCCGATGGAAAAAGTGCTTCCGGTGGAGAATCACAGACAGTGGATATAAAAATAGAAGCTGAGGACGATAAAGAGGAAAGCGTGAACTAGTATGGATAGCCGCCTGAAGGAGATGACAGCGGTACTTAAGAAGTACAAGCTCACGCATGGACTTACACCCGAAAAATTCAGACTTATATTGCAGGAGCTGGGACCTACCTATATTAAGCTTGGACAGATAATGTCGCTTCACTCGGATATTCTGCCAAAGGAATATTGTGAGGAGCTTATGAAGCTATGCTCAGATGTGGAGCCGATGCCGTTTGAGCAGGTGGAGGCTGTCATAGATGCTTCATTTGGCTATTCATGGAAGGATGTTTTTGCTTCAATAGATAAAAAGCCTCTTGGGGCAGCTTCTATAGCGCAGGTGCACAGGGCCACACTTAAAACCGGTGAGCAGGTGGTTGTGAAGGTGCAAAGGAAGGGCATTCACGAGGTGATGTCAAAGGATATGGCGCTGCTTCACAAGGCGGTTAAGCTTGTGCCGCCCATCTCTATAAAGGGCATTGTGGATTTTGACATGGTGCTTGATGAGATGTGGGATGTGGCACAGGAGGAGATGAATTTCCTGCTTGAGGCATCCAATATTGAGGAGTTTGCCGGCAATAACAGGGATGTTGCATTTGTAGCCACACCAAAGCTTTACCGCAAGTATACCACATCACATGTACTTGTCATGGAGTATATAAAGGGCTTTAATATCGATGACAAGGAGGGGCTTTTAAAGGATGGCTATGACCTTGAGGAGATAGGCAGCAAGCTGATTGACAACTATATCAGGCAGGTGATAGAGGATGGATTCTTCCATGCGGACCCGCATCCGGGCAATGTAAAGATAAGGGATGGCAAAATTGTCTGGATTGATATGGGCATGATGGGAAGGCTTTCTGAACATGACAAAAAGGAACTGAGCAATGCTGTTTACGGCATCGCCATGAACGATATCGGCATGATAGAGGATGCGGTGCTTGCAATTGGTGACTTTAAGGGTGAGCCTGACAGGGCAAAGCTGTACAAGGATATCAAAATAATCATAAATAAATATGGCAGTCTGGATATGGGACAGGTAGATGTCGCAGAGTTTATTCAGGAGCTTTTGGAGGTAATGAAGAACAACCGCATTGTTATGCCGCACGGTTTTACAATGCTTGCGAGGGGCATCACTCAGATAGAGGGCGTGCTTGCGGATATTGCACCTGGCATCAACATGGTTGGGATTGCTTCTGCAAGGATTAAACAGGAGATGCTTAAGAATTTTGATTTGAAGGGCGAGCTTAAAAAAGCCGGGAAGACAGCATACAAATCAGCTCATCGCATGGTGGAGCTGCCGGAGAGAATGGCGCAGATACTCGAGGAATATCAAAGAGGGCAGACACGCATAAATCTTGACATGCATGCTTCTGATGAGCTTGCGAGGCTTTTACACAGGCTGGTGAGAAATATCGTCATGGGCTTATGGGTTATGGCACTTCTAATCAGCTCAAGCATAGTGTGTACCACAGATATGACACCTAAGATACTTGGCATACCGGCGCTTGGTGTGATGGGATATGTGTTTGCATGCATCATAGTGCTTTATACGATTGTGAAGCATTTCATATCCAGACGGTGATAAAAAAGCAGGATTCTGAAATTAATCAGAAATCCTGCTTTTTAATTACGTTATATTATTTAGATGATTTTTTACTCTTTGCTTTTTTATAATCCTCATCAAGATGATATTTGTCCTGATACATGGTGAACTGACCTACAAATGCAGGCTCCTGTCCGGCCTTAAGCTCATTGAGATAATCATGTGTCTCGAATGATGAGTTGTGTGTCTGGATCAGGCATACAGCAATGTTTGAGCAGTGATCCGAAGCTCTCTCACAGTTTGTGATGTAATCTGTGAGGAATACGCCGAGTCTGCTGTCACATTTGCCCTTCTGAAGACGCTCGATATGATGATTTCTAATCTCCTTTGTGAGATCGTCAATAACCTGCTCAAGAGGCTCAACCTTGACTGCTTCTGTCAAATCGTTTTTGCTAAATGCCTCTACAGTGAGAGTGAGAATCTCGCGCAGAGCATTATTGAGCACCGTGAGCTCTTTTCTTGCGTTCTTTGAAAACTCAAGACTGTTGTCATCAATCTGCTTGGCAAGCTTTGCCATATTTATCGCATGATCTCCGATTCTCTCGAAGTCATTGATTGCATGAAGCATCTTTGAAATCTCGTTGTTGCCGTCCTCAGAAACATCCTTTCCGGATAAGTGAATGAGGAAGGTGTCAAGCTGATCCTCTAAGTAATCAAGGCGCTCCTCCATGACTTCAATATCATCAAACTTTGAATCTGAGTAATTGTCAAAGAGGTCTAAAGCATTCTTGAAGCTGTCTCTTGCAAGCTCAGCCATCTCGTTTGTCTTCTCAAGACATTCTTTGACAGCAAGTCCAGGTGAGAGTAAAAGTCTCTCGTCGAGTACAACCTGTCCGTCTGCGTTGTCAGTTGTGACAAGCTTCTTAGCAATCTTTACAAGAGTATTGCTAAATGGCAGAAGGATAATAGTGGTAGCAATATTGAAGATTGAGTGGAATACCGCAATCATTACAGGAGAGATGCTGTCATTAAATAATGCCAGATCAACAGCATAACGTGCGATACAGTATACTACAAGTCCAATTGCTGTACCAAACAGATTGAAGCTGATGTGGATGATGGATACTCTCTTGGCGTTTTTGTTTACGCCGATTGACGAAAGCAGTGCAGTCACGCATGTACCGATGTTCTGACCCATGATGATCGGGATAGCCATGCTATATGAGATAGCGCCTGTCATGGCTAAAGCCTGCAGCACGCCAACTGATGCGGCAGATGACTGGATGACTCCGGTAAATACAGCACCTACAAGCACTCCGAGGAATGGATTGTTAAATGTGGTGAGCAGTCCGGTAAATTCAGGCATATCTGCGAGCGGTGATACAGCGCCGCTCATGAGCTGCATACCATACATGAGTACGGCAAAACCTGCCATGATGATTCCAACGTCCTTGTGCTTTTCCTTCTTGCTTCCCATAATCATAATCACACCGATAAGCGCGATGACAGGGGAGAAGTTCTCAGGCTTTAACATCGAGATGAACAGATTGTCACTTTCGATACCTGAAAGACTAAGAATCCATGCGGTGAGAGTGGTTCCGATGTTGGAACCCATGATGACACCAACAGTCTGGGCAAGCTCCATGATGCCGGAGTTTACGAGTCCGACAAGCATAACAGTAAGTGCGGATGAGGATTGGATTGCAATAGTGACTATTGCTCCAAAAAACAAGCTCTTGATAGGGTTTGAGGTTACCTCCTTAAGTATCTTTTGGAGATTGCCTCCTGCGAGCTTCTCAAGACTGCCTGACATAACATGCATTCCGAAAAGGAAAAAGGCAAGTCCGCCGCATAACTGCAATATAGAGTAAATGTTCATGTTTACCTCCGTTTGTAAAAATAATTTGTTTTACTATTTGCTCCAGTTATACATATTTAGTTTACACAAAACACATATAACATAACATAATTTTTACATTCTATCAATATAATCTGAAATTTTAATAAAAAAAGTGATATTCACTTTTGAACACTTTTGAAAACACTTTAAAATTTATGTATATTTATGTTTTCTTTTGTTTACTTTTGAAGAAAAACGTTGTACAATTACAGTATAATAATTTTAGGTAATTATTCAGAAATTTACATTACAAGGTGGAGGTATATTATGTCAGACGTAAAAAGTGTTATTGAAAGCGGCAAGGCTGTGCTCGGAATAGAGTTCGGTTCTACCAGAATAAAGGCGGTGCTTATCGGGGATGACCATGCTCCTATAGCCACAGGTGCCCATGATTGGGAAAACATGCTTGTGGACGGCATCTGGACATACAGCCTGGATATGATTTGGGAGGGCATTTCAGACTGCTACAGCAAAATGGCGCAGGATGCAAAGGAAAAGTATGGAGTTACCATCAAAAAGCTTGCGGCAATCGGTATTTCCGGCATGATGCACGGTTATCTGCCTTTTGACAAGGAGGATAATCTGCTTGTGCCATTTCGGACATGGAGAAATACCATCACAGGTGAGGCTGCAGCAGAGCTTACTGAGGTGCTTGGCTTTAATATTCCGCAGAGGTGGAGCATAGCGCATCTGTATCAGGCTATATTAAATAAAGAAGAGCATGTATCAAAGATAGCATATTTCACAACATTAGCAGGCTATATTCACTGGCAGCTCACAGGTGAAAAGGTCATAGGTGTCGGCGAGGCATCAGGCATGTTTCCTATCGATTCGAAGACCAGGGATTATGATGCGGCAATGCTTGATAAATTTGCAGCATTAAATAAGGTAAAAGAATATCCGTGGGATATAAGAGACATTCTGCCAAAGGTGCTTACGGCTGGAGAAAAGGCAGGTACGCTGACAGAGGAAGGAGCTAAAAGGCTTGATGTAAGCGGCAATCTGGAGAGCGGTATATTGCTTGCACCGCCGGAGGGAGACGCAGGCACTGGAATGGTCGCAACCAATTCTGTTGCAGTGCGTACCGGAAATGTATCAGCGGGCACATCTGTATTTGCTATGGTTGTGCTTGAAAAGGCACTTAAGGCAGTTCATGAGGAGCTTGATATGGTCACCACACCATCGGGAGATGCGGTAGCTATGGTGCACTGCAACAACTGTACGTCAGACTTAAATGCATGGGTGGGATTATTCAAGGAATTTTCAGAGCTGTTTGGCATGGATATAGATATGAATGACATATATGGAAAGCTCTACAACAATGCACTTACATCCGATAAGGACTGTGGCGGCCTTGTAGCCTTTAATCTTTTCTCGGGAGAGCCTGTCATCGGACTCAACGAGGGCAGACCTATGTTTGCCAGAAAGCCGGATGCAAGGATGAATCTTGCAAACTTTATGCGCACACATCTCTATGCAAGTCTTGCAACACTAAAAATTGGCTGTGATATTCTCTTTAAAGAGGAAAAAGTAAAGGTAGACACACTTTACGGTCATGGTGGTCTGTTCAAGACAAAGGGTGTGGGCCAGAGCATACTTGCAGCGGCTATGGATGCACCGGTTGCGGTCATGGAGACGGCCGGAGAGGGCGGCCCGTGGGGCATGGCAGTGCTCGCAGCTTATATGGTGAATAAAGCAGATGGAGAGCCTTTGGAAAAATATCTTTCAGACAGGGTATTTAATGGCGAAAAGGGCATAGTAATGCAGCCGGACCCTGATGATGTAAAGGGCTTTGATGAGTACATAAATACATATAAGGCAGCAATTGAGGCAGAGCGTGCAATGGTAAAGGCTCTTCCGCTGTAATAGCAGAAAAAAATAATAAGAGAGGAACAGAAAATGCTTGAAGAATTAAAGAAACAGGTTTACGAAGCAAACATGGAGCTCCCAAGAAGAGGGCTCATCACATATACATGGGGCAATGTCAGTGGAATTGACAGGGAAACAGGCTATTTTGTCATCAAGCCAAGTGGAGTGGATTATGATGTGCTCACCCCTGATGATATGGTAGTCATGGATCTTGAAGGAAATAAGATAGAAGGAAAATACAAGCCTTCGTCAGACACTGCAACACACTTAGAGCTCTACAAAAAGTATCCGGATATCGGAGGAATTGTACATACTCACTCACCTGAAGCAGTTGCATGGGCACAGGCCGGCAGGGATATTCCGCTCTACGGCACCACTCACGCAGACTATTTCCTAGGCTCAATTCCATGTGCGAGAAATCTCACCACAGAGGAAATCAACGAAGCCTACGAGAAAAATACAGGCCTTGTCATCATAGAGACCTTTGAGAACAGAAAAATCAATCCTGTATACACACCGGCTGTGCTCTGTCAGAATCACGGACCGTTTGTTTGGGGAAAGGATGCAGCTGAGGCTGTGCACAACGCCGTTGTCCTTGAGGAAGTGGCAAAGATGGCCAGACTCACAGAGTCAGTAAATCCTGACGTGAAGCCAGCCCCGGACAACATAAAGGAGAAGCATTTCTACCGTAAGCATGGGGCTAACGCATACTATGGACAGAACTGATTTGTAGCTGTTATACGTGGCCTAAGTGCCGGTTTCCGTGGCGCATAACGCCTTGCCCCGCCGTTCATGGCGGGGCATTTTGGCGTGTGAAGCATAATTCGTACAGCCACTTAACAGCAAAGCGCAGCTCTCATGTGAGTCCGTGTGTGAAACCGCTTTGTGGGGCTTACGGCCCGTAGTATTCATATTATTTTGTGTTTACATAGCACAAAAAATGTGCTAAATTTTTATGTAAAGTACAGTCTCAAATGACTGTAAATAAGACATAAGGTGGTTGATAGAATGGTACTGGCAGTTGAGATAATAGTCTGCTGCTTAATATTTGGCATATACAGAGTAATACGGATAAAGCGGGATCCGGCATATAAGATAAGCAATATGCCCGAGAAACTGCAGAAAAAGGTCATGCATATGCGTGGATACAGAAATCGGAATATCCGTATCATGACAGACTGGGAGAAGTTTGTAAAGAAGCTTCCGGCACTTATATTCTGGACGATAGCGCTTGTCATACTGACATCAATAGCAGGGGCAACAAGCTTTTCAACGGGCTTTGTGTTTGCACTTTTGATATGGATGGCAGTCCTATTGTTTCTTGAACTGGTAGTATACTGTGGCTGGTATGCACATACACCGAAAGTGTGGATAAAGGGTACCGAGGATATGGCGAAAAAGACATATACCAATTATGCACATTATATCGGGCTGATACCACAGAGAGCTTTGATGGGGATAGTTGTTGCAATCATAGTTGGGCTTGTGATAGACGTGATACCCAGACTTGACAACAGTAATTATTCGCCGAAATATACAGAGATAGAGGATACATTACAGGCGGCCTGCGACAATTACAGGATTCCGGGCATGGCTGTTGAGGTGGTAGATGCAGAGGGCGTGCTTTTCTCAGGTACATATGGGGATTGCAAGAGTCTTGACACACCGTTTATCACCGGTTCACTCAGCAAGTCGTTTACTGCGGCATGCATCATGAAGCTGTATGAGGGAGGATATCTGAATATTGACAGTCCGGTAAATTCTTATCTGGATGCAGCTGAGGTATTCAAAAATCCAAAGGATGCGACTAAGATTACGATAAGACAGCTGCTCAATCACACCAGCGGACTTGGCGTGTACCAGCATGTGGGAAATGCAAAGATTGTTGGCAAAAATGGAGAATATACATATGCGAATGTAAATTATGACATACTTGGTCTTATAGTGGAAAAAGTATCAGGTGTTAGTTACAGCGAATATCTGACAGCGACATTTTTTACACCACTTGGCATGACTCACAGCAGCGCAGCCTATGCAAAAGCGAAGGAGGATGGTCTGATTACAGGCCACAACAATTATTTCGGTTTTTCGGTGGAAAGCGATGTGAAGTATCCGCTCAGCGATTCATGGTCCACTGTACCGGCGGGCTATATTGCATCCAGCGCAAATGATATGGGAAAATATCTGCAGATGTATCTGCGTGGCGGCTATGGAATACTCTCTGACAAGAGCCTTAGCACAATGTTTCGGGTAACAGTTCCTATGGATGAGTCCGGTGAGACAGGCTATGGTATGGGCTGGGTACGTTCGGATAAATATGTCGAGACAGTGTACAATCA
>OCRP01000788.1_pt1 | contig 23075 bp, 18 predicted proteins | sample 1538871 | NCBI WGS metagenome assembly OCRP01 (sample SAMN04571731, study PRJEB22368) | human gut metagenome | biome: human gut; material: stool | host: Homo sapiens | place: Luxembourg | collected 2012-09-20 | reverse complement strand
ACAAGGCCGGAGATAAGGTTACTCTTACTGTTGCCCGTCAGAGTGGCAGACAGTACGAAGAGAGCAAGGTTGAAGTAACCTTAAGCTCTGCGAAGGATGTCCAGCAGTAATTCCGGCGCGTTTTCTCCTCACCCCTGCGTTCATGCAGGGGTGTTTCTGCGTTTCATGGGCATAATTTCTACAGTATCTAAGCCACTTCGCTATTCGCTCCTGCAAGAGTACGTGTGCGTCACCGGTGCCCTGGGCTTACGTCCCTTACGCTGTGGCGTAAATGTTGTTCAAATCAGTTCAAAGTACTAGACAAATTCCACAAAATATTAGATAATAGAAGCAAATTAGTTTTCATTTTGCATAGGAGGTCGGCATGAAGAAGAAAAAAATAGTTATTGCACTCGGACATGATGCTCTTGGAACAACTCTTCCGGAGCAGCACGAGGCTACAAAGCATACAGCAAAGGCAGTTGCAGATTTTATCAGGGACGATTATGAGGTTGTTATCACACACAGCAACGGACCTCAGGTGGGCATGATTCACACCGCTATGTCTGAGTTTTGCAGGATTTATCCTGAGTATACAGCTACACCTACAGCTGTCTGCTCTGCAATGAGCCAGGGTTATATAGGATATGATTTACAGAATGCTATCCGTACAGAGCTTCTTGGCAGAGGAATTTACAAGACCGTTTCTACAATACTTACACAGGTGGTTGTTGACCCATATGATGAGGCTTTTTATCATCCGACAAAGATCATCGGCCGTGTTATGACAGAGGCTGAGGCTGAGGAAGAGGAGAAAAAGGGCAACCATGTGACACAGGTTGAGGGAGGCTACAGAAGAGTTGTGGCAGCTCCAAAGCCTGTTGATATAGTGGAAAAGGATGCTATTAAGGCTCTTGTTGATGCGGATCAGGTTGTTATCGCATGCGGTGGCGGCGGAATTCCTGTTTTAGCACAGGATAATAAGCTTCAGGGCGCCAGTGCTGTTATCGAGAAGGATCTTGCAGCAGGAAAGCTTGCAGATACTCTTGATGCAGACAGACTTGTTATACTTACAAGCGTTGACAAGGTCTGCCTGAACTATGGCAAGGAGGATGAGAAGCCGCTTGATACCATGACTGTCGATGAGGCAAAGAAGTACCTTGCAGCAGGCGAGTTTGATGAGGGTACCATGGCTCCAAAGATTGAGGCGGCTATCGACTTTATCGGTGACTCTGCCATCCGTTCGGTGCTTATCACAAAGCTCAATAAAGAGGGCAAGACTGTTTCAGGTGGTATGGGCACTTTAATTACAAAGTAGAGCTTAATTGTTATAATTCACATATATCCCACACGTCTATATGCATTTTGCAGAGTAGATGTGTGGGATTCTAAATAAAAAGAGTAAGATAGAAGGTAACACAAAATGAGTGAGAAAAGGCTTCAAAAGAGAGATGAAATCTCAGACGAGTACAAATGGAAGCTTGAGGATATGTATGATACAGATGAGCTGTGGGAGGCTGAGTGCGAAAAAGCGTCACAGCTTGCAGAAAATCTATCCGGACTTAAGGGACATCTGGCCGACAGTGCAGCAACGCTGCTTGATTTTTTTAAGAAGCAGGATGAGTTGTCTTATTATTTAGAGCGTATAGTGGTCTATGCGAATGAGCGCTCGCATCAGGACACTGCTGTGTCGAAATATCAGGCATATGTGTCAAAGGCAGAGACACTGACTGTTCAGGCATCAGGTGCGCTGGCATTTGCGAGTCCGGAGATTTTGCAGATAGATGATAAAAGGCTTGAGAGCTTTTACAGTGAGAGCAATGAGCTTATGCACTATAAGCGTGCGATTGATGAGATAATGCGTCAGAAAGAGCATACCTTATCGGCTGCAGAGGAGAATATCCTGGCGCAGTGCGGTGAGATGGCTGCAGCGCCGGAGAATATATTCAGCATGTTCAACAATGCGGATATCAAATTCCCGTATATCACTGATGTCGAGGGAAATAAAATACGTATCACGCACGGCAATTTCATAGACTTTTTAAGCAGCAAGGACAGAAGTCTGCGCAAGCAGGTGTTCCGCGGAGTGTATGATTCGTACAAGAAGTGGAGCAATACTGTTTCCATGATGTACATCAGCAAGCTGAAAAATGACACTTTTTATGCAAGGGTAAGAAAATATGACAGTGCAAGGGCCATGTATTTATCCGGTGGCGATATTCCTGAGAGTGTCTATGACAATCTGATTGAGACGGTTCATGCACATCTGCCGGCTCTGCACAGGTACATGGCACTTAGGAAGAAGCTTTTAGGTGTGGAGCATCTGCATATGTATGATTTGTTTGCACCGATCGTGGACAATGTACAGACCACATACACCTATGATGAGGCGAAAAAGCTTGTGGCAAAGGCGCTTGAGCCTATGGGCGATGAGTATGTCAGCACACTTAAGGCTGGCATGGAGAGTGGCTGGATAGATGTATATGAGAATGAGAACAAGAGAAGCGGTGCGTATTCATGGGGCGCTTACGGCACTCATCCGTATGTGCTTTTGAACTATGCCGACAATCTGGACAGTGTGTTTACGCTGGCTCATGAGATGGGACATGCGATGCATACATACTATTCAAATGAGCATCAGAGCATCACCTACGCGGGATACCTGATTTTTGTGGCAGAGGTTGCCTCCACCTGCAATGAGTCGCTTCTAATGCACTATATGCTTGAGCATTGTGAGGATGAGAATGAGAGAAAATATCTCATGACACATTTTCTGGACGGCTTCAGGACGACACTTTTCAGGCAGGCGCAGTTTGCAGAGTTTGAGCATATAGCTCACCGGAAAATGCAAAAGGGAGAGCCGGTTACCAAGGATGTGCTAAATGAACTGTGGCATGAGCTGAATGTGCAGTACTACGGACCGGATATGCGCGTGGATGATGAGATATCATATGAGTGGATGCGCATACCGCATTTTTACACACCGTACTATGTATATCAGTACTCGACGGGCTATTCGGCAGCAGTTGCTTTTTCAAAAAAGATACTTGAGGAGGGAAAGCCTGCTGTGGATAAGTATATAGGAAATTTCCTGTGCGGTGGATGCTCGAAGAATCCAATCGAGCTGCTAAAGAGTGCCGGTGTCGATATGAGCACACCAAAGCCTGTGGATGACGCACTCAATGTATTTGAGGATTATCTGAAGCAGTTTGAGGCAGCAACTAAGTAAGGAGAAACATTTTTATGGAAAGAATTAAAAGCTTTACAATCAATCATAATATTCTTAAACCTGGATTTTATATTTCAAGAAAAGACGGAGAAATCGTTACATACGACCTTCGTACAAGAAAACCTAATGCAGGCAATTATATGTCCAATTCAGCTATGCACTCAGTGGAGCATATGTTTGCAACATGTGTGAGAAACTCTGAGATTGCAGATGATGTGGTATATTTTGGACCGATGGGCTGTCAGACAGGCTTCTACCTCGTAGTGAGGGATGTCGAGCCGGGAAAGGTTTTTGAAATCACAAAAGAGGTCTTAAAGCAGATACTAGAGTATGATGGTCCGGTGTTTGGTGCATCAGCCATAGAGTGCGGACATTACGAGAATCTGTCACTTGACGAGGCAAAGAAGGAGTGCCGTGCATATCTAAAGGTGCTTGAGAGCCAGACAAATATGGAGTTTACTTATCCACAGTAAACGAAGACTAAAAATATAATAGTAAGATAGCAGGAATGGAGAAATAAAATGACAATAGGTGTAATTGGTGCAATGCAGATGGAGGTCGATGACTTAAAGGCTCAGATGACAGACACACAGACAGAAGTTTACAGCGGAGTGGAGTTTGTTGAGGGCAAAATCGGCGATCAGTATGTGGTTGCGGCAAAATGCGGAATAGGAAAGGTATTTGCGGCAATATGTGCAGAGGCCATGATTTTGAAATATGATGTAGATATGATTGTCAATATCGGAGTGGCAGGAACTTTGACAAAGGACTTAAATGTGCTTGATGTGGCAGTAGCCACAAACGTGCTGCAGCACGATATGGATACATCGCCAATCGGAGACCCGAAGGGACTTCTTTCAGGCATCAATATGATTCTGCTTCCGGCAGATACAAAAATGGTGGAGCTCATGTGCTCATGCTTAGCTGACAGGAATATCCACTACAAAAAGGGCAATATCGCAACAGGAGATCAGTTTATTGCCACAAAGGAGCAGAAGGATTATATTTCGAATACCTTTGATGCAATCGCAGCAGAGATGGAGGGCGGCAGCATCGGTCATGTGTGCTATGTGAACAAGGTGCCATTTGCCATTCTTCGCTCAATATCAGACGGAGATGGCGGCGAGACAGACTACCAGACATTTGCGGAGAAGGCTGCGCATCAGTCGATTGAGGTAGTGCTTGAGTTTATCGGAAGGGCAGAAGAACTGAAATAGAGTTATTTCATTATTCATAATTTGTGATAATAAAGAATAGTATATAGCATGAGTGAATACAGAGCATACATGCAAAATACAAAACTACATAATGGGACAAAACGAAAGAAACGCCGACACAGATTCCTTTTTGGAGTGCTGCTGTCGGCGCTTCTTATTACAGGCGCTTTATATGGCAGAGAGTATGACATATCACAGCTGAAAAATATAGAGGTGATGGAGACACTTAGCAGTGCTGTGAGTCAGTTCGGGGACAGAAAGCTGCCTGTATATTCAGTTCAGACAACAGAAAAAAAGATAGCCCTTTCATTTGACTGTGCCTGGGGAGCAGAGGATTTTGACAGTATGATGGAGACACTTGACAAGCACAACGTAAAGGCTACATTTTTTATGACAGGAGGTTTTGTGAGTGATAACCCTGAATGTGTAAAGACGCTGGTTGAAAAAGGGCATGAGCCCGGAAATCACAGTGAGCACCACTATGATATGGCAACAATCACTGCAGGCGAGATGAAGACAGAGATAATGGATGTGCACAAAAAGGTCAAGGAGCTGACCGGAAAGGATATGAAGGTATTCAGACCGCCATACGGCTCGTACAACAATGAACTGATTGACACAGTGTATGGCTGTGACTATTATCCAATCCAGTGGGATGTGGATTCACTCGACTGGAAAAACTATGGTGTGCAAAACATTATAGATACAGTGTGCAATCACAAAAGCCTGGATTGTGGCTCGATAATACTCTGCCATCTAGGCGCAAAATACACCTCGCAGGCACTTGATGAGATGCTCACGAAGCTGCAGGACATGGGCTATGAGATAGTTCCGGTATCAAAGCTGATCATGACTGAAGGCTATCATATGGATGCAAACGGTATGCAGATCAAGGACTGAGCAATTTCATAAATCAATATTTTAGTCAATATTTAGTCAATAATTTAGCCCTTTACGATATTGTTATTTACAGACAAGTGTGTTAAACTAAAACTATATTTTAAAGAAGCTGTGAGACAGCTATGGGGGTAAATTATATGACAGATACAGGTTTTTTAGTAGCATTCTTTATAGTTATTTTTTTAGTTATCATCTTTGCGCTTGTCGCTGTAATCGGAGCCGTTACAAGTGCTGTTGCAGGTATCAATGATGATGAGGATGAGATTGAGGAAGAGGGCATTTGAAGCTGAAATAAATAAAAGATATTAAAAGACATTTAAGGACATCGAATTATATTAATCGTATAATTGGGTGTCTTTTTTTATTGTTAAAAACTCTTAAAAAAGTATAAACCAATTGAGTTGCAATCCGCCACATTGTATAATAAAAATATAATAGCGAATTAAATTTATTGTGAAAATCGCAGTAATCACAATGTCTATCAAACTAAGGCAGGACATTATCAAGGAAAAGAAGAAGGAGGGGTCAGATGATATCAAGATATAGTGTAAAAAAGCCTTTTACTGTACTTGTAGGAGTACTGCTGGTAATAGTACTCGGTGTTGTATCACTTGGCAGGATGACGACAGATCTGCTGCCGGATATGAGCTTTCAGTATGCACTTATCGTGACAACAGATATGGGAGCAAGTCCACAGGAGGTGGAGAGCGATGTAACCGCGCCGCTTGAAGCAGCTATGGCAACTACGTCCAATATCAAAAACGTAAGCTCAATGTCATATAACAGCTATTCTCTGGTGACATGCGAGTATGAGCAGAATGCCAACATGGATTCTGTAGTGATAGAGATGCAGCAGAAAATAGATCAGGTCAAGGCTGGCTGGAAGGATGGGGTGGGTACTCCGACCATTATGAAGATAAATCCGGACATGCTTCCAATCATGATGACCGCTGTGGATATGGATGGTAAAAGTAAGTCGGAAATCACCGACTTTGTGGAAAACACACTTAAGCCTGCAATTGAGAGTACAGAGGGAGTCGCATCAGTGACTGCGACAGGTGAGCTCACCGAGCAGATACAGGTCACGATGAATCAGGCCAAGATAGATGCGCTCAATGAGAAAATAAATAATGCCGTTTCAAAGAAATTTGACGATGCAAAAAGTCAGATGGATGATGCAAGCGCAAAGATAGAGAGCGGACAAAACGCAATCACATCTGCATCGGATCAGATGAGTGCGGGAGTGGATACGCTAAAGGCGCAAAAGGCAAAGCTTGCAGAGCAGAAGACTCAGCTGGAGAGTACTCTTGCAAGCTTAAATGAGCAGAAGAGCCAGCTTGAAACAATTCAGTCAGCTCTTTCAGACTTCATGAATAGTGATACATATACAAAGACAATTCCGTCACTCAAAGAGGGCGCAAATGCACCGGGTGAAGCGGGCACAGCACTCAAAGCGCAGCTTGAGCAGGTTGATAAGCAGATTGCAGCACAGTTTTCAGGTCTCTCGGCGCTTGGAATCACCGTAAACACAGCAGATGATCTGCCTGCGGCAGCGTCAGCGATAGCACAGACTCTCATTCAGGTGAATACAGGTATACAGCAGTGCCAAAGCGGGCTTGACCAGATAGCACAAGGAGAGACAGCACTTTTAGATGCCTATGATAATTTAAACAGTCAGGCAGCCATCAGCTCTATAAGCATAGGACAGCAGTCGGCGCAGCTTGCAACAGCAGCGGCATCTCTTGACAGCTCAAAGAAGGAGCTTGAAAAGAGTAAGGATGATGCACTTGACAAGTCAAACTTAAATGCAGTTTTAACAATTGACTCGCTCTCGCAGCTGCTCGTCGCTCAGAATTTTGATATGCCTGCAGGCTATGTAAATGATTCAAATGGCACGCAGTATATAGTACAGGTGGGAGATGAGATAAAATCAATTGATGATTTAACAAATCTGGTGCTTATGGACATGAAGCTTGATGGAATAGCTCCTATTCATGTCGGTGATGTGGCAGATGTTGAGATGACTGACAACTCGGATGAGACATATGCGATAGTCAACGGTAATCCCGGAATAATGCTCTCCATGGAGAAGCAGACCGGCTACTCTACAGGAGACGTCACAGACCGTCTTTTGGACAAGCTTGATTCGCTGGAAAAGGAAAATGACGGATTACACACCACAGTGCTCATGAATCAGGGCGTATACATCGACATGGTTGTAAAAAGTGTGATGCAGAATATGATAGTGGGAGCAATACTTGCCATTTTCGTATTGCTTTTGTTCTTAAAGGATATAAAGCCGACACTTGTTATCGCAGCATCTATACCGCTATCGGTTATTGTGGCAGTGGTGCTTATGTATTTTACGGATATCACCTTAAATATCATTTCAATGTCGGGACTTGTGCTTGGAATAGGAATGCTGGTGGATAATTCAATTGTAGTAATCGAGAATATCTACAGATTAAGGGGAGAGGGATATTCGGTAAAGAAGGCGGCTGTTGAGGGTGCAAATCAGGTGGCAGGAGCCATTTTTGCCTCTACACTTACCACGGTAAGTGTGTACGCACCGATTATTTTTACGGATGGAATCACGAGACAGCTCTTTGTAGACCTGGCACTTACGGTAGCGTTTACTCTTATGGCATCTCTTGTAGTGGCACTCACATTTGTACCGGCAATTGCTTCAGGCATGCTCAAAAAGACGAAGGATATAAAGCATCCATGGTTTGACCGTTTTAAGGATTGGTATGGAAATGTGCTTGGCACATGTCTTAGATTTAAGCCGGTGGTATTTATTGCGGCAGTAGTGCTTTTAGTCGGCAGTGGCGCACTTTGCATGTCAAGGGGAATGACATTTATGGATATGGACATGGAGTCAAATCAGATTTCACTTACCATAGAGGCAAAGGATGACGAAAAGCTTGACTTCAAGCAGCTTACAGAGCTGTCTGATAAGGTCATGGACAAAATATCTGATATAAAGGGCATAGACACAATAGGAGCTACAGCAGGCGGCAGCTCGACCATGAACCTGATGAGCTCAGGAAGCGACAGCGTGAGCATGTATATATTGCTTGATGAGAAGTCGGATGTTTCATCGGATAAGGTAATAGATGAAATTGAAAAACGCACAAAGAATCTGGACTGCAAGGTAACAGCATCTTCACAAGCTATGGACTCATCAGAGTTTTTCGGAAGTGGTCTCTCTGTCAGGATTAAGGGTAATGATATAGACAAGCTGCAGAAGCTTGCAGGTGATGTGGCAGATATCCTTAAGGACACAAATGGAGTGACAGATATAGATGACGGTCTTGGAGATACAATCAATGAGCTTAAGATAACTGTGGATAAGGAAAAAGCAGCAAAGTATGGCTATACGGTGGCTCAGGTATACCAGCTCGTATCCGGTGAGATATCATCTCAAAAGAGCGCAACAACCATTACGACAGACATAAAGGACTATGAGGTATACCTACAATCCGCAGAGCAGTCTGATGTGACTGTGGACGACATCAAAAACCTTACATTTACCTATAAGGATAATGATGGCAGTGAAAAGGAGATTCCGCTCAGTGATATCTGCACTATTTCGCAGGAACAGACACTGAGTACCATTCATCGAGATGCTCAGACAAGATATATTACAGTATCAGGTGCGGTTGATGAAAACCATAATGTAACATTACTAAGCAATAAAATTAAATCAAAAATTGATAAACTTAGCATTCCTGATGGCTATTCAATAGACATGGAGGGCGAGGATGAGACAATAAATGAGTCAATGAGTCAGCTTGGACTTATGCTTGTGCTTGCAGTGATATTTATCTATCTTATCATGGTGGCGCAGTTCCAGTCATTGCTTTCACCGTTTATTATCATGTTCTGTATACCTCTTGCGTTTACAGGAGGCTTTATAGCTCTTTTCATCACGGGAAATGAGCTCGGAATCATATCAATGCTTGGCTTTATCATGCTGGCAGGCCTCATTGTAAATAATGGAATCGTGCTCATTGATTACATCAATCAGGCCAGGAGAGAGGGCATGAGCAAGCATGAGGCAATCATAGACGCAGGCCGTACAAGGCTTCGTCCAATACTGATGACAGCGATGACCACCATACTTGCAATGTTTACATCGGCGATAGGTATCGGAGATGGCTCAGATATGATAAGGCCGATGGCAATCGCAATAATAGGAGGTCTCGTATACGGAACCATCCTTACGCTTATAGTAATTCCATGTATCTATGATGCGTTCAACAGAGAGAAGAGCATGGTAGAGGAAGAGCTGTAGCAAGATAGAAGGAAAAGTTGGAAATATAGAGAGTTGGAGGATTTTTACATGGCAAAGTATATTATGGCATTAGATGCGGGCACGACCAGCAACAGATGTATACTTTTCAATGAGAAGGGCGAGATGTGCAGTGTGGCACAGAAGGAATTTACGCAGTTTTTCCCGAAGCCGGGCTGGGTGGAGCATGATGCAGAGGAAATCTGGGCCACACAGCTTGAGGTGGCAAAGGAGGCAATGGCCAATATCCAGGCTACGGCAGCCGACATATGTGCGATAGGCATTACTAACCAGAGAGAGACTACAATTGTATGGGACAAAAATACAGGTGAGCCGGTTTATCACGCGATAGTATGGCAGTGCAGACGCACGGCAGAGTATGCGGATTCACTGAAGGAAAAGGGACTTACCGAGACCTTCAGAAAAAAGACAGGGCTTGTGATAGATGCTTATTTTTCGGCAACTAAGCTCAAGTGGCTCCTTGACAATGTGCCGGGAGCAAGGGAGAGAGCCGAAAGAGGCGAGCTTTTGTTTGGAACAGTCGAGACGTGGCTTATATGGAAGCTCACTCAGGGGCAGGTGCATGTTACGGATTATTCCAATGCTTCAAGAACCATGATGTTTAATATCAATACCTTAAAGTGGGATGATGAGATACTTAAGGAGCTTGACATACCAAAGAGCATGCTTCCAAAGCCTATGCCGTCAAGCTGTGTGTATGGTGAGGTGAATCCGGTGTACTTCGGGGGACCGATTCCTATCGCGGGGGCGGCAGGAGACCAGCAGGCAGCACTTTTTGGACAGACCTGCTTTAGGGCAGGAGAAGCCAAAAATACATATGGCACCGGCTGCTTCCTTCTCATGAATACAGGTGAGATGCCTGTTTCATCAAAGAACGGACTCGTAACCACAATAGCCTGGGGCATAGACGGCAAGGTGGTATATGCGCTGGAGGGCTCGATATTTGTAGCGGGAGCCTCTATCCAGTGGCTACGCGATGAGATGAAATTTATCGATTCCTCAACAGATTCAGAATACATGGCGAGAAAGGTAAAAGACACAAACGGCTGCTACGTGGTGCCGGCATTTACAGGGCTTGGAGCACCGTACTGGGATCAGTATGCGAGAGGAACCATTGTGGGGCTTACGAGAGGTGTAAACAAGTACCATGTCATAAGGGCAACTCTGGAATCAATGGCATTTCAGGTAAATGATGTGCTTGAAGCAATGAAGGCTGATTCGGGCATCAATCTCACGTCACTTAAGGTGGACGGCGGTGCCAGTGCCAATAATCTGCTCATGCAGATGCAGGCTGATATCAGCAATGCACCGGTCAACAGGCCTGTGTGCGTGGAGACTACAGCCATGGGTGCAGCGTACCTCGCAGGGCTTGCAGTGGGCTATTGGGACAGTATGGATGATATAAAGAGAAACTGGGCTATTGACCGTGTGTTTGAGCCGGAGATAGAGGCTGATTTGAGAGAAAAGAAGCTTAAAATGTGGAAAAAGGCTGTCGCCTGCGCATTTAACTGGGCGAAGGATGAATAATAGCTGATGCAGGCATTGTTTTAAATGAGTTTAGTGATACAGTAATTAAACAATATATGGAAATTGGTAGGAGAAAATAACATGTATGATGTAGTAATTATAGGAGCGGGAGTATCGGGAAGCGCCTGTGCCAGAGAGCTTTCGAAATATAACCTGTCCATCTGTGTGGTGGAAAAGGAGGAGGACGTGTGCTGTGGCACCTCAAAGGCAAACAGTGCTATTGTCCATTCAGGAATTGATTGTAAGACAGGTACACTTATGGCACAGATGAATCTCCGTGGAAATGAGATGATGGATGAGCTTTCGAAGAAGCTTGATTTTGAGTTTAGAAGAAACGGCTCACTGATAGTGTGCTTTAGCGATGACGATATGCCAAGGCTTAAGGAGCTTTACAATCAGGGGATTGCAAACGGGGTACCGGGACTTAAAATTCTTGATTCAGGCGAAGCGCATGAGATGGAGCCGAATCTGTCTGATGAAGTTGTGGCAGCTATTTACTGCCCGACAGGAGGCATTGTATGTCCGTTTGGCATGAATATCGCATTTGCTGAGAATGCGGCAGCAAACGGTGTGGAGTTCTTATTTAACACCGAGGTGAAGGAGACACAAAAGGAGCAGGCAGGCTATATTCTCATTACTCAAAATGGAGAAATTCATGCACGCTGCGTTGTGAATGCAGCCGGTGTATATGCTGATGTGTTCCACAACATGGTGAGTGAAAACAAAATCCATATCACACCAAGGCGCGGAGAGTACGAGCTTTTAGACAGGGCTGCGGGAGGTATCGTTGACAAGACTATTTTCCAGCTTCCGGGCAAATACGGCAAAGGTGTGCTCGTAACTCCGACAGTACACGGAAATATCCTAATCGGACCTACAGCAGATGACCATGAGGACAAGGATGGTACAAATACAACAAGAGCGGGCTTAGCGCATGTTACGACATCCGGCACACGTTCGGTGCCGTCACTTCCTATGCGTCAGGTCATCACATCGTTTGCAGGAAACCGTGCACATGAGGACGGACATGAGTTTATCATCGAGGAGCTTAAAGATGCACCATTTTTTGTGGACTGTGCAGGTATAGAGTCACCGGGCTTATCAAGTGCACCGGCTATCGGTGAGAGAGTGGCAGCAATAGTTGAGAGGCTTTTTAAGCCTTCTAAAAATGCGGACTTTATCGAGACAAGAAAAGGTATTTTAAATCCAAAGAAGCTTTCAGAGGATGAGTATAAAGAGCTGATAAAAGAAAAGCCTGAGTATGGTAACATAATCTGCCGCTGTGAGATGATTACGGAGGGCGAGATAATGGATGCGGTAAACAGACCACTTGGCGCAAAGTCGCTTGATGGTGTGAAGAGACGCACCAGAGCCGGAATGGGCAGGTGCCAGGCAGGCTTCTGTTCTCCGAGAACTATGGAGATTATCGCCAGAGAGAAGGGAATTTCGCAGCTTGACGTCACTAAAAGCGGTGGAAAGTCAAAGATAGTTGTTGGAATGAGCAAGAATCGCGGATAGTCTGTCTTACTTCAAAGAGACAGGTAACGATAGATTGATATTGGATTAATATCAGATTAACATAGGGGGACAATATGGAATTTTACGATATTGTGATAGTAGGAGGAGGTCCGGCAGGTCTTGCGGCAGCAGCTTCCGCTAAGAAAAATAAAATAGATAAAATACTTATACTGGAAAGAGACTGTGAGCTTGGCGGTATCTTAAATCAGTGTATACACAATGGCTTTGGCCTGCACACCTTTAAGGAGGAACTCACAGGCCCTGAATATGCCGGAAGATTTATCAAAGAGGTCAAAGAGCTTGGCATAGAGTACAGGCTCAATACGATGGTCATGGATATCTCAACCGGTGACGAGTTCAAAAACGGGGCGGATGACAGGCATGATGTAAAGATAAAAGATGAGGCAAACGATAAAATAGTTACAGCTATGAACCGCACAGACGGACTTTTCCATATCGCTGCAAAGACCGTAATACTTGCGATGGGCTGCAGGGAGAGAGCAAGAGGTGCTCTTAACATACCCGGCTACAGACCGGCAGGAATTTTCTCGGCGGGTACAGCTCAGAGACTGGTGAATATAGAGGGATACATGCCGGGACGAAAGGTAGTAATACTTGGCTCAGGAGATATCGGTCTTATCATGGCAAGAAGAATGACCTTGGAGGGTGCCAAGGTGCAGGTGGTTGCAGAACTCATGCCGTATTCAGGAGGCTTGAAGCGTAATATTGTGCAGTGCCTTGATGATTTTAATATCCCGCTTAAGCTCAGCCACACAGTGGTTGATATAAAGGGCAGGGAGCGTGTGGAGGGCATCACTCTCGCTCAGGTTGACGAGCATAACAAGCCTATTGAGGGAACAGAGGAGTTTTACGAGTGCGATACGCTTTTACTCTCATGCGGACTCATTCCGGAAAATGAGATTTCAAAAACAGCAGGTGTAGAGCTCAATCCTGTAACAAGCGGACCTGTTGTAAACGAAAGCCTTGAGACCAATGTGCCGGGTGTATTTGCCTGTGGAAATGTGCTTCATGTGCACGACCTCGTGGATTATGTGTCAGAGGAAGCAACAGCAGCAGGCCGCCATGCCGCAGAGTATGTGAAAAACGGCGGTGACAAGAGTTGCGATGGCAAAGAAATATCGATAACTGCTACAGGCGGAGTCAGATATACTGTCCCAAGCACTATAAATACTGCACAGATGGATGATACTGTAACGGTGAGATTTCGAGTTGGAGCTGTGTATAAGAATTGTTATATTGCGGTATATCTGGATGATAAACAATTACAGCACCGCAAGCACCCTGTAATGGCACCGGGTGAGATGGAGCAGGTGGTGCTTAAGAAGAAGCAACTCATCGAAACGGAAAATCCCCGCACAATTACGATAAAGATTGAGGAGGCATAGTATCATGGAAGAAAGAAATTTGACATGTATAGGCTGCCCTCTGGGCTGTGCCCTTAAGGTGACAATAGATGGAGAAAATGTCACAGTAACCGGAAATACCTGTAAGCGCGGAGCAGACTACGGAGCAAAGGAAGTGACACATCCGACGCGAATCGTGACAAGCACAGTCTGTGTGAAAAACGGCACAATACCTATGGTATCCGTAAAGACGGCACAGGATATTCCAAAGGAAAAGATAATGGATGTGATGGACTGTATCAACCGGATCACGGTAGAGGCACCGGTGCATATAGGTGATGTATTGCTAAGCGATGTTGCAGCAACCGGTGTGGATATAGTCGCAACGAAGAATGTTGTGCAAAAATCATATTGACAAATCATCCAATGCATTTTAATATTGTAGAAAGAAACAGGCAAATATTTAAAGGCATAAGAAAGAGGAGTACATGACGAAAGCTTTCAGAGAGAGCATCCGGTCCGTAAGATGGTGATATATTTTGGGCAGGCTGAAAGATGCTTAAGACAGGAATCATGGAAGGTAGCTTTTGAGCCGAAGAACCCAGAAAGTTAAATCTATATATAACAAGATTTGACATAAGTTCTTCCGATTCGTCCACGTTACAGGACAAGAGGCATTCGAGTTTTATATGTATATATATGCTCCGATGTAAACGAAGGTGGTACAGCGCTTATTCGCCCTTCCGGTCAGTGATCGGGAGGGCTTTTTTTGTAGACTGAGATGTGCATATATAGCGCAAATTTATTTGCTACTATGCTATTTCCGTCATGGCATGTACTAAAACTGTAAGACCGGAAGATTGCGCATGCAATCCAATCGGTCGCCCGTAGTAAATAAAAAGAAAAACAGCAAAACATCCCAAAGCTTTTGCGTCATTCATATAAAAGGAGGAAAACATGAGCAAAGAACTAAACAAAACCTACGATCCAAAGGACATCGAGGACCGTCTTTACAAAAAGTGGGAAGACAACGGCTACTTCCATGCTGAGGTAGACCGCAGCAAAAAACCATTCACAATCGTGATGCCACCACCAAACATCACAGGACAGCTGCACATGGGACATGCCCTTGACAACACCATGCAGGATATCCTTATCAGATACAAGAGAATGCAGGGCTACAATGCACTCTGGCAGCCGGGAACAGACCACGCATCCATCGCAACAGAGGTAAAGGTCATCCAGGCACTTAAAGAGCAGGGAATCAACAAGGCAGACCTTACAAGAGAAGAGTTCCTCGAGAAATGCTGGGACTGGAGAAAAGAGTACGGCGGACGTATCGTAAAGCAGCTGCGTAAGCTTGGATCATCAGCAGACTGGCAGCGTGAGAGATTTACAATGGATGAGGGCTGCTCACACGCAGTACAGGAGGTATTTACAAAGCTTTATAAGAAGGGCTGGATTTATAAGGGCTCAAGAATCGTAAACTGGTGTCCGGTATGTAAGACATCTATTTCAGATGCAGAGGTAGAGCATGAGGAGCAGGACGGCTTCTTCTGGCACATCAACTATCCTGTAGTTGGCGAGGAAGGCAGATTCGTAGAGATAGCAACAACACGTCCTGAGACACTTTTCGGAGATACAGCAGTAGCTGTAAACCCTGATGATGAGCGTTATCAGGATATCATCGGAAAGACCTTAAAGCTTCCATGCACAGACAGAGAGATTCCTGTAATCGCAGATTCATACGTAGATAAAGAGTTTGGAACAGGCTGTGTAAAGATTACACCTGCACACGACCCTAACGATTTCGAGGTAGGAAAACGCCACAGCTTAGAGGAAATCGTTGTAATCAATGATGATGCCACAATGAACGAAAAGGCCGGAAAATATGCCGGAATGGACAGATACGAGTGCAGAAAGGCACTGGTTGAGGATCTTAAGGAGCAGGGCCTTTTAGTAAAGGTTGTACCACACTCACACAATGTAGGTGTGCATGACCGCTGTCACACAACAGTTGAGCCAATGATCAAGCAGCAGTGGTTCGTCAAGATGGACGAGATGATCAAGCCTGCAGTTGAGGGAGTAAAGAACGGAGAAATCAAGCTTCTTCCTTCAAGAATGGACAAGACATACTTCAACTGGACAGACAATATCCGCGACTGGTGCATCAGCCGTCAGCTCTGGTGGGGACACAGAATACCTGCATGGTACTGTGATGACTGTGGAGAGATGGTAGTTTCAATAGAAAAGCCTGGCAAATGTCCTAAGTGTGGCAAGGAGCACTGGACACAGGATCCTGATACACTTGATACATGGTTCTCATCAGCGCTCTGGCCATTCTCAACACTCGGCTGGCCTGAAAAGACAGAGGATCTTGACTATTTCTATCCAAACGATGTGCTCGTAACAGGCTACGATATCATTTTCTTCTGGGTAATCAGAATGATTTTCTCAGGCTATGAGCAGATGGGCAAGGCACCATTCCACACAGTGCTTTTCCATGGACTCGTAAGAGATTCTCAGGGCCGCAAGATGAGTAAATCACTCGGAAACGGAATTGATCCGCTTGAGGTTATCGACAAGTATGGTGCAGATGCGCTTCGTCTGACACTTATCACAGGAAATGCACCGGGAAATGATATGCGTTTCTACTGGGAGAGAGTTGAGGCTTCAAGAAACTTCGCCAACAAGGTATGGAATGCATCAAGATTTATCATGATGAACCTTGAAGGTGTAGAGCTTAGAGAGCCAAAGCTTGATGAGCTTCATGCAGCAGACAAGTGGATTCTTTCAAGGGTAAATACTCTTGCAAAGGATGCCACAGAAAACATGGACAAGTTCGAGCTTGGAATCGCAGTACAAAAGGTATACGACTTCATCTGGGATGAGTTCTGTGACTGGTATATCGAGATTGCAAAGGTTCGTACCTACAAGAAGGATGAAAACCCAGAGTCAGCAAATGCAGCACTCTGGACCCTTAAGACAGTACTTGTAAATGCACTGAAGCTCCTTCATCCATATATGCCGTTTATCACAGAGGAAATCTTCTGCACACTTCAGTCAGATGAGGAGACCATCATGCTCTCTAAATGGCCTGAGTACAAGGAAGAGTGGAATTTCCCGGCAGAAGAAGCCGCAATCGAGCACTGCAAGGATCTCGTAAAGGGTATCAGAAATGTCCGTACACAGATGGATGTTCCACCTTCAAGAAAGGCAAAGCTTTTCATCACAAGTGATGATGAGTCAGTCAGAAAGATATTCGAGGACAACAAGGAGGTATATGTAAATCTTGCATTTACCAGCGAGATTACAGTACAGCAGGGCAAGGCCGGTATTGGAGATGACGCTGTATCAGTAGTGATACCTGATGCGGTTGCATACCTGCCGCTTGAGGACCTTGTTGATTTCGAGAAGGAAAAGGAAAGACTCAATAAAGAAAAGGATAAGCTAACAAAGGAGCTTGCGCGCTCAAGGGGCATGCTCTCAAATGAGAAATTCTTAAACAATGCAAAGCCTGAAAAGGTTCAGGAGGAAAAGGACAAGCTTGCAAAGTATGAGCAGATGATGGCTCAGGTAGAGGAACGTCTGGCTCAGTTTAAATAATTAAATACAGATTATATTTTGTGAACACTGTTTCCCTGGGGCAAGGATGCAAAGGAGGCCGTCCACAATGCGGTGGTTCTTGAATAGAATAGAACAAAGAAAGAATATGGAGATAAAACAGAAAGGAATAAACAATGAATGTAAATCCTATAACAAGATTGGATTATCCAGATCCGGACGTGATCCGCGTAGAAGACACCTATTATATGGTATCCACAACCATGCACTTTATGCCGGGCTGTGAGATTCTGCAGTCTTTTGATCTGGTGCACTGGGAGCATGCGACTTATGTCTATGAGACGTTGGATCATACGGATGCGCAGCAACTGAAAAGCGGTCAGAATATTTACGGACAGGGCATGTGGGCAGCTTCCCTGCGCTATCATGAAGGCCGATTTTATATCTGCTTTGTGGCAAATGATACCCGTAAGACTTATTTGTATACTTCGGAAAAAATAGATGGTCCATGGAAAAAGCAGCTGATAGAAGGCTTTTATCATGACGGCTCTTTATTATTTGATGAGGATGGCAGAAACTATATTGTATATGGAAATGATGAAATCTGGATTACAGAATTGAATGAAGATTTGACTGCACCAAAGAAGGACGGATTACATCGTCTTTTAGTCAGTGATCATAAGAACCCGGAGCTAGGCTATGAGGGTTCTCATATTCAAAAAATAAACGGCTATTATTATATTTTTCTGATTCATTCCCTGAGAGACCGCTGGATGCGGACGGAAGCATGCTTTTACAGTGATTCTCTGGAAGGAGAATTCACGGGTGGAGATGTACTTTGTGATGATCGTGGATATTGTGGACAGGGCGTGGCACAGGGAGGAATAGTGGATACGCCGGATGGAAAGTGGTATGCAATGCTGTTTCAGGATTCCGGAGCAGTTGGACGGCTTCCTATTCTGCTTCCGGTTACCTGGAAGGATCATTTTCCGGTTTTTGGACAGAACGGACATGTGCCGGAAGAAATAGAGGTTCACAGTACCAGACCAGGATATATTTATCAGCCATTAGTGGGAAGTGATGATTTCTGTAATGGGCTGCTTCCGCGCTGGCAGTTTAATCATGATCCAGATCCACGGTACTATCATCTGGATGCATTGCAGGGAACCTATACAATTACAACACGGGAAGTTTGTACAGAGCTTACACAGGCAGTAAATACGCTTACGCAAAGGATGAGTTATCCGTCCTGCGCAGCTGAGGTTACTGTTGATGCTTCTGCATTGAAAGATGGCGATGTCGCAGGTTTGTGTGCGTTTCAGGGCTGTTATGCTGCAGTTGGCATTACAAAACATCATGGAAAATATGAAGTCCTTATGCTGGATAAAAAAGAAGATGGTATATTGGATATGACGGAAGGAACTGTTGTTGAATCACACCAGATGGATTTTCGTCTTGAAGCAGATTTCTGTAACATGAAGGATGAAGCACGCTGCTATTACCGGGTAAATAAGGGAGACTGGATACCCATCGGAACCGTGCATAAGCTGTACTTCAAACTGGATCATTTTACTGGTTGCCGGTTTGGTCTGTTCTGCTATGCGGCAGAGGAAACAGGAGGAAGTGCCTGCTTCCGGGATTTTAAGTATTATGATGTTGATGAAATCTCATAAAGATAGAACTGCATAAAATAAGTGTCGGAATTTACTCAAATTTTTCCTACTTTGGACATTGGTTTTTACAACGGTATTGTATAGTGAAGCAGAGGAAAAACAAAACATGTTTCAGAGAGGAAAAATTCGACAAGATTGAGTTCAAGGAGCAGGACAAGGCAGTCGTGATGCTGTCGATGAAATAAAAAAATTGCGATATTTTTATTAAATCTTAATGGAAATATACTTGCATAAAGGGGTTACTTTATTATAATATATAGTGACCCTTTTTTGATGGGATTATTTAGCAGGTAATTATGGAGGCAGGATTATGATAAATTTTGATGAAGAAATAAAGAACTATGAGCCAAGTCTAGAGATAGAGGAGGCTGAATCTGCGATTTACAGCCACGATCTGACAGATGTCACAGATATCATTGCACAGTTATTACGTGAGCAGGACAAAAGGCAGGGTGAATTAAGATGATTTGTTATAAATGCGGACAAGATGCAGGCTGGAACGATAAATGCCCTGTATGTGGGGCAGATCTTTCACTTTTTAAAAGAGCTATCAGAATATCCAACTCATACTACAATGATGGTTTACAAAAGGCACAGGTGAGAAATCTGTCTGGAGCGATTATCTCTCTCAGGCAGAGTCTTAAGTTTTATAAGTACAATATCCAGGCAAGGAATCTGTTAGGTCTCATATACTATGAGATGGGTGAGATGGTTGACGCCTTAAGTGAGTGGGTCATCAGTGCAAACTATCAGCCTGATGATAATCTGGCAAAGAAGTATATAGATCAGATTCATAATAACAGAAATCAGCTCGAAACAATCAATCAGACTATTAAAAAATATAATCAGGCTTTAACTTATTGCAAGCAGGACAGTAAGGACCTTGCGGTTATACAGCTTCGAAAGGTGTTATCCTTAAATCCAAAGCTTGTAAAGGGACATCAGCTTTTGGCTCTTTTATATCTGGAGGAGGGGCATCTGGATAAGGCAAAGAAGGCCTTACGCGATGCGGGCAAGATAGATACAGACAATACCACTACTCTCAGATATTTAAAAGAAGTGAACAGACGTCTCAAGGAAAAAGGATCTGAGAGGAAAAAGAAAAATGATGATTTAATTTCCTACCAGAGTGGAAACGAAACAATCATTATGCCAAAGCGATTCAGGGAGAGCTCAATGTGGGCAAATATACTCTATGTTATAATCGGTCTGGTAGTCGGAGTGGCGGTTACGTGCTTCCTTGTGGTTCCGGGCATAAAAAGCCAGGCGAAAACAGATGCAAAGAAGCAGCTATTATCGGCCAATGATACGATTTCCACAAATGGGCAGACCATAAGTGGACTTAATGATCAGATAGACAAGTTAAAGAAGGAGCTTGAGGACGAGAAGAAGAAAAATGATGGAGTATCAGACCAGATTTCCACATATGAGGCTTTGCTCAATGCCTATGTATACTATACATCCAATGATGTAATAAAGGCAGGAGAAGCACTTGAAAATATCAACACAAGCTACCTGAGTGACTCGGCTAAGCAGACATATAATACGCTCAATGGTTCAATTGCAGATTCATATAAGGAAGCACTGTACAGTCAGGCATACTCATCATACAGCAGTGGCGATTATCAGAGTGCAATCCCTACATTCCAGAAGCTTGTCGGCTTGGATGAGGCATACAGGGATGGTTCAGCTGCATATTACCTGGCGCAGTCGTTCAGGAAGTCAGGTGACTTAGCATCTGCAAAGCCATATTATCAGTATGTGGTAGACAACTACGCAGGCACTGAGAAGGCCAGAACATCAAAGAATTATCTAGCACAGGAACAGTAGTAAAACAACTGCTGTGAGGCAATAATTAAATATAGAATTACGAAAGACACCAGATAATCTCCGGTGTCTTTTTTATATGAGCAGGAAAGGAAGAGTGTGACATGATAGAAAATTATATCAAGGAAGCAGACCGGGTGACATACCTTATGCCAAAGGAGGTGGATCACCACTGCGCCGGGCAGATAATCGCAGAGCTTGATGCACTTATAGAGGGCTGTGGTGTCAGAAAAATAGTATTTGACATGAAACAGACAGAATTTATGGACAGCTCCGGCATTGGAGTGATAATAGGAAGAACAAAGAAGCTTAAGTACTTTAATGACAGCTCGGTGTCAGTTTGCAATATGTCGGACAGAGTGGACAAGCTTTTGAAATGTGCCGGCATTTACACTATTGTACATAAGCTTTAAAACTGAATTAAATTAAAATATAATCCGACAGAAAGGGAGCATAATGAACGCAGCAAAAACAAATCATATATCGCTTAGCTTTGATGCAATTTCAGAGAATGAGGCATTTGCGAGAATGACAGCAGCCATGTTTATGGCACAATTAAACCCCACACTAGATGACGTGGAGGACGTAAAGACAGCAGTGTCAGAGGCGGTGACAAACGCAATTATCCATGGCTATGAGATGGGGGATGACAATATTTCATCCGGTCAGGCAGATCACCAGGCAGCAGAAGAAAAAAGTTGTCCACAGGTACATATGAATTGCAGCTACATAGGCAGGGAGCTTTACATAGAAATATCAGATAGCGGAGTAGGAATACAGGATGTGGCAAAAGCAATGGAACCGTTATACACATCCAAACCACAGCTTGACAGATCAGGCATGGGTTTTTCATTCATGGAAGCATTTATGGACGCGCTGACAGTTACATCAGAACCGGGACACGGAACAACAGTAAAGATGAAAAAAGTACTATGAAGAGTGACAAAATCAGCAGACTTGTCACAGAAAATATAAACCTGATTTATTTAGTTATGAAACGCTTTAGAAACAGAGGAGTTGACCGGGAGGATTTATTTCAGATAGGAGCAGTTGGGCTGACAAAGGCAGCGCAGCGATTTGATGAAAGTAAGGGCTTTGCCTTTTCTACATACGCAGTACCGTTGATAATAGGGGAAATACAGCGCTTTTTACGTGATGATGGAATGGTACATATCAGTCGAAAAATACAGGATGATGCAAGAAAAATTGCAATTATCAGAGAAAAATACAGAATGAGTGAAAATAGTGAAATATCACTTGAAAAAATGGAAATTATTTCCGGTATGTCAAAACAGGATATAATAATTGCCATGGAAGCCGATAAAAATGCATCGTCAATAGAAAATGAAAGTGTGCTTGATTATTTGGACAATAAAATAAGTGCAGAAGCATCAGACAAGCCATCGGAGACAGATAAAGTGATAAATCACATCGCAATGCAGCAGGCGTTTAACTCACTTGATGATAGCGAGCGCAGACTGATTATGCTCCGCTATATGCAGGATAAGACACAGAAGCAGGTGGCAGAAGTGCTTGGACGCAACCAGGTGGCCATATCACGAATGGAGAAGAATACATTGGCGAAGCTTCGCAGGGCGATGATGTGAGTGGGAAGCGTCGTAGGATGAGAGCTTCCCACATAAAGGCTGAGAGGATGCCGGAGGTGGCATGTAGTATATTCTTCAGAAAATTATGAAGTCAGCCCCGAGCCCATGTGCGGATAGATTGTGGATATGCCGGTTTTTTTTGTTATTAGGGAATATGGAACCTCGTGGCAGTTCATAATTTTCTTCAGAACACACTGCATGCCCTCCGGCGAATAAAGTGTGTCAAGTGGGAAGCATCGTAGGATGGGAGCTTCCCACATAAAGGCTGAGAGCACCGTGCCGTCCGAACCGCAGGTGAGGACCAGCACATTATATCTCAGCGTAAGTGGCGTAAGCCGGTGGTGGGGGCAGGCGG
>OCRP01000777.1_pt1 | contig 23434 bp, 23 predicted proteins | sample 1538871 | NCBI WGS metagenome assembly OCRP01 (sample SAMN04571731, study PRJEB22368) | human gut metagenome | biome: human gut; material: stool | host: Homo sapiens | place: Luxembourg | collected 2012-09-20 | reverse complement strand
CTATACATCCGCGAATTGTCTTCACGCGGTTGTAACATGATGTTATAATTGTTACTTTCATCTTTTTCGTTTCTTTATTGTTATTTTTGGCAAAGCCCCTTTCGTGAAACTAACTTTAAAAGCTTCACGAAAGAGGTCTGACGTTACAAGTGATTTTTATGCGTTATAGCTCGATATGCCTTCATCCATGGCCATGCGAGCATCTCTTTTGGGTTTAGCGAGAAAAAGCGGATGAGGTTAATGAAGAAGAGGCCATAGTAGCGAATGAAATACACCTTTCCCGTTCCCAGGTTCATGGCATGTCCGAAGTTGCCGCACACCTCAATCCAAGCCAACAGGTTAAGAGCCATTTTCTGTGTGTCCTTACCGTAGATGTTAAGGCCGTGTTTAGAGAAAATCGTCTCCTCCATGCCCAGGTAACAAACATTGATATGAGCCAACACAAGAAACATCTTCCTCAGGTGTAGCGCGTCGAGGAAGCCCATGAGTTTCTCCCAGTTGAGCGACTCAGCTTTCGCCGCCAACACCACCTGCCAATCGATGACCTGTCTCAGTCCCAACCCAGCAGTTATGACATGGTTAAATGCGTGTGTGGTCAAGAGCAGAATGTTCAGTTCGTCAGGTAGAACCCTCACGTCATATCCTCCAATGTTGACAAACACATCGTTCCTTGCCGAGTCAAACTCCTGAGCTGTGAACTGTTTAAGCCGCTCATAATAGGGAACATACTGAAGCTTCTGCACAGCAAAGTGAACCTCAATAACAAGCTTACCGTGCTGATAAGTAGAGTGTAGCATCGTTTTGTCCGTAAGCTTGCATCCCCATTTCACCAGCAGCTCGTTAGCCCGTTCAAAGTGGTCAGGCACCACATACACGTCCACATCGCCCGCCCTTCTGTGTAGCGGGTTGTTATAATATGCCGCACATGTCTGCCCCTTCATTATCGCGAAGCGCACCCCGCTGTCATCCAGTTTCCTTGCCAGACCAGCCACCTGCACGTCCATCCATTGGTTGTGTCTCTCCAGAACCATCAGGTTGCCAAGCAGCTGTAAGCGCCTTTTATCATCCTTAGGAAGCGACAGATGCGGCAGGTCAAACAACAACCCGTCAACCGTCTGTTTCCTCGCTATCTTCAAGAACCTCTCCAGCTCCACCACCTGCTGTGTCTGCCCCTTGTGCATCACATGTTTGAGAAGCCGAAGAAGTTCGAGAAAGTCCTTATTCAATGTCTTCATTCTCTTTGTTGCATTATATAATCGTCGTCGAAGGCAGCCTCCATGAGCTGCTGCTTCACGCGCTTAAACTCCTCCTCGTCAAAGATGAAGAAGCGAAGCGTGGAAACCACCCTCACATACACGCTCAGGCGATAGTCGCCATTGCCTTTTTTAAATCGCACACACGCTGAGTCTTGACACCACACAGAGCCGTAAACCGGCGAGTGCTGATGCCGTGCTCAACCATAACTCTTGACAGCACAACACCAAAACGGCTGTTGTCTGCTACGAAATGATTTTGGATCATTTTTTGTAAAAGATTAAATTGATAAATAAATACGGCTTACCCTTTTCCTCTTCAGAACTATCGAGCCGTTTTACAAGAAACTAAACTTTACGAAAGTTCAATTAAATTATCTTTTGCGCTTCGCGCATGTTTTCAAACATTAATTTCCATTAATTGAACATTCTTGCGCTCCGTAGGTGCTCAGGCGCTTCGCGGAGTATGAACATCAATTTTTCCGCGCGAAGCGCGTATTAATGATAATTAATGGGTCATTAATGGACATTAATGTTCTACAAAATGCGCGTAGCGCAAAGAAATATGTATCCTATAAATATGGTATCTGCTTTATCTTTTTGGCTCTTTTCCTCCCTTTCATCGGTCGTGTAGTTCATAACTAATCGCATATACGAGTCCATTATATTAAACAAACTTTAATAGTTTAAAATTATGTAAAATTCGGGCTTGCCGTTTCCCACATGCGGGAAACGCTTTTTATTTTTCATTTTGTATCTTTGCATAAGATAAGCTGCACCTCGGCATAGCTTACAAGCAAGCTTGCATCTCTGCTCTCGGTTTGCATTATCTTTGCAAATGTGAAAGTATCTAAAGGACAAAGCCTAACAAAAAAGCCTAAAATGCCTTAAGACTCTCAGACAAATCAAAACATTGCGGCCTGTGACCACAATAAGATCTATAAAAATTAACAACCTGTAGGATATATGAACGACGTATCATCTTTCGAAAATTTCACCAGCAAACGGCCCGTAAGCCTAACGCTCGACGCCATTGCCAATTTTATGAGGTGTGACCAACGCCTTGAGTCTTTAACTAAAGCCTATCGCCAGACAGGAAGCAAGCACATCAAGATGGAGACACCTCTCTTCGCTGTCGCTTGCTTCTTCGACGGCGGCAAGGGCAAGGAGAACATAAAGGGGCTTACAGGTCTTAGCATGGTCGACTTCGACCACATCTCTCCCTCGGGCCCTCTCACGGAAGAGGAACTGTCAGCGTTGAGAAGCAAGATAGCAGGCGACCCACACACCGTGATGTGTTACACCACCATCAGCGGCAATGGCCTCCGCATAATCTTCCGTTACGAGCAGCCCCAGAGCAAGACCGACGGGGTGGGGAACCACATTTTTGAGCAGTATAAGGCAGCGTTCTATGCAGGCAACGCCTATTATGAGAAGCTCCTTGGCATGAAGGCCGACATGCAGTGTAAAAACATTACTCGACTCAGCGGCATAGCCCATGACCCCGACGTGTTCTTCAGAGACCCCGACAAGGCAGAGGCATTCTCCCTTGACGAGGTGGCTGCTGCCGCCAGTCAGCATGCCAAGGAGAGCAAGGAAGAGAAGCAGATGCAGCGCATACAGACCTATTATGACAGTCTTGTAGCTCCCATGCTCGCCCGTAAGGGCTATAAGTTTCAGCCCTCCTGCCATAACGATTACGTCATGCGCGTGGGCTACATGCTCGCCGAGCGCCGCTTCTCGAAGAAGGTGGTTGTGCGCTGGGCGTTGCGCATGTTTGGTGCCGACTATTCTGGCACGGAGCAGGTCATCAACTCGTGCTTCGCCAGCTCCTCGTCGCGTGGACGTGATGGGGGTAGGGCGGGGAAGGACAATGCTAACACGGCCTCTGTCGACGAGATTAAAGCGTTTCTTGACGGTAGAGTAAGGCTGCGGTATAACGTGATTACCTCGCGTGTTGAATGCTTGCTGACTGGGGAAAACACGAATAATTCTTTGAGTGGTTTGAACACGAATCTCACGAATGACACGAATAAATCTTTGGGGGTGAACACGAATAATTCTTTGAGTGGTTTGAACACGAATCTCACGAATGACACGAATAATTCTTTGGGGGTGAACACGAACCCCACTTGTCCTCAATGGCAACCTATTTCCGACCGCATAGTGAACACACTGTGGAGCCAGATGTCATCGGTGATGAGAGTGAACATACAAGATGTTTACCGCGTCATAGAGTCAGATTACGTCCCAGCCTTCAACCCCTTCGTCGAGTATCTGGAGAGTCTCCCCGAGTGGCACGAAGGCGATCACGACTACATCGCTGACCTTGCCGCCACCGTCAAGATTAAAGGAGAACAAGAACACATAGAATCACCACAAACAAGCACCCAAAAAGAAGCCCAAGAAGAAGCAAGCCTCAAAGGACCCTCCCAAGCAACCGATTCTTCGCTCTTCACTCTTCGTTCTTCACTTCCATCCCAAGCAGGACCCTCCCAAGCAACCGATTCTTCGCTCTTCACTCTTCGTTCTTCCCTCAAGAAGTGGCTTGTCGGCATGGTAGCAGGTTGGATCTCCGAGGATGTGGTTAACAACGTCATCTTGGTGTTCATAGGTGAGCAGGGAGCGTATAAGACCACCTGGTTCAACTACCTCTTGCCACCCCAGCTGAAGCAATATTTCTACACAAAGACCAACGCAAACCGCATGACGCGCGACGACCTGCTGACGCTGGCCCAGTATGGCTTGGTGTGCTGTGAGGAGCTCGACACCATGCGTCCTGCCGAACTCAACCAGCTCAAGGCAGCCGTCACCATGCCCTCCATCGACGAGCGCGCGGCCTATGCCCATTTCCATGAGCATCGCAAGCACATAGCGTCGTTCTGTGGCACCGGCAACAACGTGTCGTTCCTGTCCGACCCCACTGGCAACCGCCGTTGGCTCCCCTTCGAGGTCGAGAGCATAGTCTCGCCCCGCGATCACCCGTTCTGTTACGAAGGCATCTACAGTCAGGCCCTCGCCCTTTACAAGAGCGGCTTCACCTTCTGGTTAACCAAAGAGGAGATACAGGAGCAGAACCGTCATAACCGTAAGTTTGAGACCCCGCGCCTTGAGCACGAGCTTGTAGACCTCTATTTCCGTAGGCCCTTGGAACATGAGAACAGCATGTTCATGACCTCGTCGAGGGTGTTGCAGATCATTGGCAGTGGCATAACGCAGAAGCTTAGTGCCACTCGCATAGGCATGGCTTTCAGCGAGCTGGGCTTTCAGCGCGTGCGCTATCACGGCATACGCGGCTATCTTGTCATGCAGCGCACGGCCGAGGAGATAATGGCCTACCAGAAGTCCATGGCCATGCATGCCATGCCCAATTATGACCTGCCGTTCTGACCCTTTGCGTTCAGATGCCCTGCTCATTCTGAAGCCAGGCAAGGAGGTGGCAACCTGTCAACCTGGCAACCGTTTTCCATAAATCCCTCACGCGCGGGCAGGAAAACGATATTTCAATTTATAAAACTAAAATAAGAATATAATGATTATAGAAACTGCTTGCCATGTTGCCAGGTTGCCTCCGTAACTGCCACAGATAGCACATGTAAGTGCCATAGATAGCTCATGTAAGAGCCATAGATAGCTCATGTAAGAGCCATAGATAGCTCATGTAAGAGCCATAGATAGCTCATGTAAATCCAATAGATAACCCATTAAAATCCCATAGACAGAAATGAAAATCAAAAGCTACAGCAAACAAGACCTCGCCATGCTCTACTTCCCCGACAACGACCCCCACACAGCCACCAATCACCTTATGCGTTGGATCACCAACTGTCCTCCCTTGGTGGAGCACCTGCGCAAGACCCACTATCGTCGCAACTCCAAATACTTCATAGCCCACCAGGTGAGAGTTATAGTGGAATACCTCGGAGAACCGTGAACCACGAATCTTTTTTTGAACACGAATTGTTTCTTTGAACACGAATTTTTTTTTTGAACACGAATAACTCGAATAACACGAATAATTTTTGTTCACAAGAATCTTAACACGGATGACACTCTAAATTTTTTTTGAACACGAATAATCCGAATAACACGAATAATTTTTGTTCACAAGGATCTTAACACGGATGACACTCTATTTTCTTTGAACACGAATAACTCGAATAACACGAATAATTTTGCTGTCGCAAGTTTTTATATAAAAATATTCGTTTAATTCGAGTTATTTGTGTTCAAAAAATCTCGTGTAACAGATCCGCATGCAAATAATATTCGTGTTATTCGGGATATTCGTGTTCAAAAAAATCTCGTGTAAAAGATCCGTGTGATCTGTGAGATCCGTGTTCAAAAATATTCGTTTAATTCGAGTTATTCGTGTTCAAAAATCTCGTGTAAAGTCCCTAACGTATAGAATCGCATAGAAACGTACAGAAAGCCTCGTATCGCATAGAATCTCCTAAGTGGCGATTTCATATTTCGTATCTTTGCATAAGATAAGCTGCACCTAAGCATAGCATTCAAGCAAGCTTGATGCTCTGCGTTCGGTTTGCATTATCTTTGCATTATCAAAAGTCATTGACCAGCAATGGCCTTACCGTGATGAAGTAACGAGCGCGCCGTAACAACCGTCACTGAAAGAATCAACATTATTAACCAAAACAAACCGCATGATTAGAGTAAAACTGTATCAGAACAAGAACGAGAAGAACGAGACAGCCTACAACAAGTGGTATCCCCGTGTGATTGTGGAAGAGACCATCGGACTGGAAGAGCTGTCAGCTCACATGGCAAGCCACAACACCCCCTTCTCCAAGGGCGCCATCAAGGGCATCCTCACCGACGCCGTGGCATGCACCAAAGAGCTGCTCCTGATGGGCAAGAACGTCAAGTTCCCCGACCTCGCCATCTTCTCCGTGGGTCTTAGAGTGTTGGGCGGCGCACCCACCCCTGAAGAGTTCAACGTGTCAAAATATGTGCGCGGCGCCAAGCTCCGTGCCCGCGGCACAGGCGAGCTCACTTCAGCCAACCTGAAGCTCGACGCCACCATCAAGTGTGTGGACAAGCAGAAGAGCAGCACCGGCGACCAGAACACCGCTGGCGGTCAAGAGGGTGTCGACGGCCAGAGCGCCTCAGGCGACCAAAGCGTCACCGACCCCGTGGTCTAACCCCGCGGTCCGTCAGGCAACAAGCCGTCAGCCCCACCGCCTCACCTGCGGGGCGGGCACCCCACAGCTAAAAAACCTGACAACTTCCCCAAGAAGAATCAAACACTAACCATCAAACGATCGAAAGAGAGAAGCGACAGCTAATGGACCGTCCCTGCAGTCAGGGGTATTCCGATGACCTCCCAGGCTGGTCACACCACGAATTCCACCGGTGTGACAACTCCAGCAAGCACCAATGAAACACCGTCATGAACGGGTACCTGCTCAGAGCGTCCATAGCCCTTCTCCCCCGATTGTGTAACCATCCCCCCACCACAAGATTGTGTAACCATCCCCCCACCACAAGATTGTGTACCATCACCCACCACAAGATTGTGTAACCATCAAACCCACCACAACAATGAAAAAAGAGAACATCAAGACCATCATCAACTTCATCATCACCGTCCTCACCGCCATCGCCAGCACCTTCTGCATGCAGAGCTGCATAATCAAATGATTCCTGCAGCCCACGGATAGGACCACGAATTTTCATTGACCACTAATCAATTGATAGACCACTAATTATTTTTTTGAACACGAATCTCTCGAATAACACGAATATTTTCTGTTCACATGAATCTTAACATGAAAGATTCGTTTAATTCGAGCTATTCGTGTTCAACCAATAAACCACAAATATTTTTTGAACACGAATCTCCCGAATAACACGAATATTTTCTGTGTTCACAAAAGACTCGACATACGAAAAATTCGTTTAATTCGAGTTATTCGTGTTCATAAAACAACACCAAGCATGTATAGACCACTAATTATTTTTTGAACACGAATAATCCGAATAACACGAATAATTTTGCTGTCGCAAGTTTTAATAAAAAATTCGTTTAATTCGTGTTCAAAAAAAATATTCATTCGTGTTAAGAGATTCATGTGTTTCAGAAAATATTCGTGTTATTCGAGATATTCGTGTTCAAAAGAAATATTCATTCGTGTTCAAAAGAAAAATATTCATTCGTGTTAAGAGATTCATGTGTTCAGAAAATATTCGTTAAATTCGGGTTATTCGTGTTCAACATCCAAGATCCTATTTAAGTTTACGTTCAAACTCCAATCCACCACAATGTCCAAAGTTAAAAAGCAATCCGAGTTTAAACCCCGTAGCCTTCAAGTAGTTGAAGACCTGACTTCTATGTGAATCGTTCAAACTCGCAACAGCCTTGATCTCAACAATAATGTTGTCATAGCACACAAAATCAGCCCTATAAGTTTGTTTGAGCTCCTGTCCATCATAATAAATCTTCAAGTCCTTCTCGCGCTCATACGGGATGCCCCTCTTTGTCAATTCAATTGCCAAAGCCTCTTGATACACCGCTTCCAGGAATCCAGCTCCCAATGTGTTATACACCTGCATGGCTGCTCCTGTAATAGAATAAGATTCATTACTTAGATAGATCATCACCCTTCATTTTTAATTATTATGTCCGCATTAATCACTTATAAATTTGGAACCACGAATAAATCCCGTGTTCTCCAGTCCTTTCCCGCTCAAGCGTGGAAAATTCGTGTTATTCGCGTTATTCGTGTTCAGAAACAATAATCTCGTGTTCAACCAATAAACCACAAATATTTTTTTGAACACGAATATCTCGAATAACACGAATATTTTTTGTGTTCACAAAAGACTCGACATACGAAAGATTCGTTTAATTCGAGATATTCGTGTTCAAAAGAAAAATCCCGTGTTCCTCCAGTCCCTTCCCGCGCAAGCGTGGAACATTCGTGTTATTCGAGTTATTCGTGTTCACAAGAAAAATCCCGTGTTCACAAGAAGAATCTCGTGTCCTCCAGTCCTTTCTCGCGCAAGCGTAGAACATTCGTGTTATTCGAGTTATTCGTGTTCAAAAGAAGAATCTCGTGTTCACAAGAAGAATCCCGTATTCTGCAGTCCCTTCCCGTGCAAGCGTGGAACATTCGTGTTATTCGAGTTATTCGTGTTCAAAAGAAAAATCCCGTGTTCACAAGAAAATTATCCGTGTTCCCATCCGCATGCAAAAATAATAAAAATCCATTAATCCTCCAAGCAATCATGAGAAAGATCACCCACATCATCATCCACTGCACCGCCACCAGGGCAGACCGCAGCTTCAGTGTTCAATCCCTCGAAGCCAGCCACAAGGCCCGCGGCTTCATAACCATCGGATACCACTACTACATCATCCGCGACGGCCAAGTCCACCCCTGCCGTCCCGAGTCGATGGTAGGAGCCCACGCCCGGCACCACAACGCCCACTCCATAGGCATCTGCTACGAGGGCGGCCTCGATGCCCGCGGCATCCCTGCCGACACCCGCACCGACGCCCAGAAGCGCAGCATGGCAGCGCTCCTAAGGAGCCTCCGCCTCGACTACCCCGATGCCTGCATCATAGGCCATCGCGACCTCCCCGGTGTCAAGAAAGCCTGTCCCTGTTTCGACGTAAAGGCGTGGCTACCATCCATCGGCCTCCACCGATAGAAGCCAGCGCCCCACGACAGCCCCATAAGTATTTTTTAAGAACATCTCCAATCCCAGTCTGTAAGCCCACGACCTACAGATTGGGATTATCTGTATCCCATCACCTTCACCCCCATCTCTGATCCTAAGAACCTGTCAAACAATTAAATAATGCAAAAATGTCGAAGAAAACAAGCCCTATTACCCATAAAAGCATTAAATTTGCATCATACAGGTAGCATATTGCTACCGATATAATATCTAAATGAAAGCATTATGGCACAGACAGCAATGACAGTCCGCATGGACGCACAGCAGAAATCACAGTTCGACCGCCTCTGTGAGCAATTTGGCATGAGTGCAAACACAGCCATCAACATCTTCGTTAAGGCCGTCATTCGTAGCAAGAGCATACCTTTTCCAATCAAGGCAAAGGATGACGACGACGCAGCAGCTAATGCCCGCGCCGCATTTGAAAGCCTTCGATCAGCAGCAGAAAGAGGAGAGACCCCAGAGTTGACACTCGACGAGATTAACGCAGAAATAAAAGAAGTAAGACGATTAAGAAAAGAGCGCAATGGAAATTCTTGACAATGCTTATTTCAAGCCCTTATCGTCTTTCTATATCTTACCATAACATCTGTTGATCACATTATCAAGAGTTTTTATCAAATCTCGATATGACAGACCTTCAACGCCGCCCTTTGACTGTGAAATGTCTTTCAACATATCAAGTAAGCGTTCTAATATTTCAGCATCTGGCTTATAGTATTTTTTCCAATAATCCACTCTTGCACTAAGTTTATAGTGGATCTCAAGAAAGTTACGAAATTCATATCTGCCCTTGTTACTCAATCTGCATATTTCATCAAACAGCATGGCCGCATTCTCTTTCTCAAAGGCAGGGACAAGGCTATAAGCCCGACTATGGTCTGGATAACTCTTATCTTCCAATTCAGACAACATGCCGACGTTTTCATCAGTAAGGTTACGCAAAATTGTCTGCCTTTCATCACATAAAGAAGAAAGGCGCATGCTCATTGCGTTTTGAAAATCTTCTAATAAGGCTTTTGTTGGCAGTTCATTATCAGCAGACATCATTACATAATTGTATCCATAAGAGAAAGAATTTTTAAACTTCAGCAATTCCTTCATGTCGTTTATCTGTGAAAGTCTGACGTCCAACAATCCCTTTATACTGTTTAATGTTTCCGCCCTCAGCCTGTGCACCTGCATGGCATCAAAAAGCCCAAGATAGCTTATAGCAGCTCCGAGTTGGTTTCCATCCTGAATTTTCGCGTCAAGCAGATCCTTTTCAACCTCATCGTATCTCTTATTGAATTCATCATCAGAAAGATAGAAATAGCCGTCAAATTTTGACTGTATTGTGTGGTTGATTCGCTTTGTCGGGAACAATGCCTCTATAGTTCCTTTTACGCTGCATCCCTTTGTAAGGAAACTCACAATTTCATTGACGAAGGTATAGAACATCGTTGGATAAATATTACCCTCGCTTATTTCCTTATATTTCTTTTCAAGCTTACAGCATATATTGTTCTCGTCCTTCTGAAAACTCGCATTATATTCAGGGAAAACTCTGTCCCATTTGGCTATTGTATCATGATTCTCAGCATTGTTATATTCGGCATATACGGCAATGAAAGAAGACAAAAGACAATGGAAGATCACTTCATTTTCTCTTTTTTTCTTCTCAGGAAATTCCCTCAGCACCTCATTGAAATCGTAGAGACACTGACGCAGGAGGCGCAGATTGTTATATTTCGTTGCTCTGAAGCACCGGATAATATACTCTCGCTCTTTCCTTATGAATTTGTCAGGCCAGTAATCCTTTATATAACTGTCAAGCGCAGCATCCACATCTGGAACAATCTCAAACTGTCTTCCAACTGTCTTCTCCTTAAAATCAGAATATATCTTCAGGTTATCACCTTTCAACTTCGATTCATCACCTATTATCAGGACATGGAATTTGCAACGTTCAACAAAGAAATTGATGAACCCCAACAGGATGTTCATCGGTATAAAAGTACGCTCTATATCGTCAAAGACGATGAAACGAGTGCCTTTCACATCTTCAGAATCTGACTCGAAAAGACTCATAATGTCAAGAGATCCCGATGCCGAAGCCTTTATTTCCCGGTTTTCATCAACAGTAAGATCTGTTTTGAAGACAATCTTGCTTGCAAACTTTGCAGCGGTTTTAAGCATCTTCGCCGTCTTAGAATAATAGAACGGATTGACTTTCCTGTCTATCTCAGTCTTTACTTCCGCAAGCGAAGACAATCCATAAAGAGAAACATAGATAGGCTTTAGGTAGATAACTTCCTCTCTGTCGTTCTCCACCGTTTTAAGGTCCTCCAGCCAGTGATTAATAAAGAACGTCTTGCCGCATCCCCAGTGGCCTGTCAGCATAACAGCATACTGAGGGTCCGCGTTCTTCATATAGCCATCAAGAAACTTTTTTATATTTTCGTTCATGCCATCAATCTTTTTATTACGCGAAGGTATACATTTTTCTCGAAGACAGATTCTAAAGAGAGGGAAAAAGTTAGCGATATACGAAAACATTTTTTAAGGTCGCAAAGAAACAAATAATATACCACCTTTTTTGTTTTCTGTCTATATATTATCTTTAATCTGATATTCAAGGTTCACCCCCTAATCTTACGCTCCCTGATCCTTACAGCAGGATTCCCTTGATATATGCCGTTCTCCTCCATGTCCTTTGTTGCAATGCTGCCCACCGTAAGGATAGCGTTGCGATGAACCGTAACACCGGGACATACAACTGTCTTGGCTCCAATCCACGCACCGTCTTCAATATGTATCGCAGCGTTCCTGTATGGCATAGAAGATATGGTGTAGTCGTGGTTTCCAGTAAGGAGCAGCGCCCCTTGCGAAATGCACACGTTGTTGCCAATCACCACCTTGTCGAGGTTGTCAATCCAGCATGCCTCTCCGAGCCAACAATGGTCGCCAATGGTAAGGTTCCATGGCGATTTGATGATAACATTATTCTTTATCACCAACCCCTTACCAATCTTAGCCCCAAACACCCGAAGCAGCGCCACCTTTACCCCCATAAACGGGTTCCAGGAGGCGCGAACAAGCAAGGCGTTGACAAAATACCACGCTGTGGTCTTCAAGAACCCTGCACCCTTATTGAAGTCAGAGCCGTCAAACGCGGCGAGGTTAACCTTTATATTATACATAAATGTCATTCTGTTTGCTTGGCCTTTTTAAAGACCGTTATACACCTCCATCATCTGTTCCGCCATGACATGCGCCGAGTATTTCGTTTCGATGAGCTTACGCCCGTTGCGTCCCATTGTCTCAAGCTCATCCTCCGACAAACCAAGGAACCTACGAAGCGTCTCCACCAGCGGCTCCGTGCCTATCTCGATCCATGCACCAGCCTCAGAACTGTTAAGGTCGCTCCATGGCGTTCCCACGGTAGTGATGACAGGCGTGCCTGAGGCCAGCGATTCAGCGATTGCCAGACCGAAGTTTTCAGAGTGTGTAGGCAGCACAAAGAAGTCGGACGTCTGGAACAGCCGCCATTTCTCATCCCCATACACGCCCCCGATAAGCTTCACGATGTCTTGCAGTCCACGGTCACAGATCATCCTCTTCATAGCCTCCACATAGTCGGCATCGCCCTCACCGGCCACAAGAATCTTATATCCCTGAAGCTCATTGCGAAGCACGTCAGCCGCCTCTACAAGGAAGTTGATACCCTTCTTCACATGCACGCGCGAGAGAAACATGATCTGTCGCGACTTCTTCCACGACCTCTTCATCTCAATGCTCTCCGCGTCAATGCCCAATCGCACCACCTTGATGTTAGAGTTATATCCCAACTTCAACAGGTTATCGCGTTCGCTCTCCGCCGTAGCCTGAACACAGTTAGCCCTTTGCACCGCCGCCTTCTGATACAGCCACAGCGCAGGTGCCTTCCGCGTCCAGTAGTGCCGCTTTATGATCCAAGGCTCCAGCATGCCATGCGGCGTCAGCACCACCTTATATCCTCGCTTTTGGGCCAACCGTTGAATCATGGCACAGTCAGGTGTCCAACAGCAGTTCACATGCACGATGTCAGGTCTCACGCTGTCCAACAAATCCACAACCGTCTTTTTCCACACGCCAGAGAACGGTCGGTAGCGAGGAATGTCATGCACCTTACAGTTCTCCATTGGCAGTGGATTCTCCGAAGCATGCGTCATGATATGCACCTCGGCCATCGTTCCTAACGGTTTCGCCAGCACCTGCATATAGGTAGATATACCGCCCGCCATGCGGTCGATACTTGGGATATAGTGAATGATTTTCATCAGTCTCTCCTGAATATATCTCGTGTATAAACCTTGTCTTTCACATCATCAAGACAGGAGTCATATCTATTGGCTATGATAGCATGGCTCTGTGTCTTAAAGGCGTCCATGTTGTTTACCACCTTACTGCCAAAGAATGTTGTGCCGTCTTCGAGGGTAGGTTCATAGATGATAACCTCTGCACCTTTTGCCTTGATACGCTTCATGATGCCCTGAATGGCAGACTGGCGGAAATTGTCGCTGTTTGATTTCATTGTCAAACGATAAACACCAATGATGCAGTTGTGCTCCTTTGTCGCATCAAAGCTGTTGTCTTCGGCATAGCTGTAATAGCCAGCCTTCTTTAGAACGGCATCAGCGATATAGTCCTTACGAGTACGGTTGCTCTCTACGATAGCCTCTATGAGGTTTTCAGGAACATCGGCATAGTTGGCCAAGAGCAGCTTGGTGTCCTTGGGCAAGCAATAGCCACCATAACCGAAACTTGGGTTGTTATAGTGGGTACCGATACGCGGATCGAGACCAACACCATCGATGATTGCCTTTGTTTCAAGACCTTTAACCTCTGCATAGGTGTCAAGCTCATTGAAATAGCTTACACGAAGAGCAAGGTAAGTGTTAGCGAAGAGTTTAACCGCCTCTGCTTCCTTCATGCCCATGAAAAGAACAGGGATGTTCTTTTCAAGTGAAGAGTGAAGAGTGAAAAGTGAAGAATCCAATTGCTGAGTATCTCCATGATGACCTATAGCACCTTCAAGGAGTAATGATGCAAAAGTCTTGGCAGCTTCTTTCATCTTCTCTACATCAGTCACGGTTTTTATTGCCTCGTTTTCTTCAGCAAACTCGGGGCGGTCAATAAGCTTTGGATAGCCTACGATGATGCGGCTTGGGTAGAGGTTGTCGTAGAGTGCCTTGCTCTCACGAAGAAACTCTGGAGAGAATAGAAGGTTAAACTTCTTTACTCCCTTTTTAGCGTACTTCAAGTAGAGGCTACGGGTATAGCCTACAGGGATGGTACTCTTGATAACCATAACAGCATCTGGGTTAACTTCCAGTACCAAATCGATGACCTCTTCCACATGTGTTGTGTCGAAGTAGTTCTTTACTGGGTCATAGTTGGTTGGTGCAGCTATCACCACAAAGTCAGCATCCTTATATGCTGCTTTCCCGTCAAGAGTGGCTGTGAGGTTCAGAGGCTTCTCTGCCAGATATTTCTCGATATAGTCATCTTGGATAGGAGAAACACGATTATTGAGTTTCTCTACCTTTTCTGCTATTACGTCTACTGCTGTTACATGATGGTGCTGAGACAACAGGGTTGCTATACTCAGACCGACGTAGCCAGTACCGGCTACTGCTACTCTTATATCTTTAAAATCATTCATATCAAAATTTATTTTTTAGTTTTACATACATTTTCAATAACTATCATTGCATTATTAACCATCTGTTTGATGGTAAGATGCTTAGCTACATAATCTCTTGCATTATCACCCATTCGTTTAATATTGTCTTTTGAAAGCGAATTGATTTTATCAATACAAGTTTCAATGTCCTTGAAAATCAATCCGTTTTCTCCATTTTCTATATACGAATATTCAACGCATTGTAAAGTCTCGACGCTACGTTCAAAAGTGAAGATCGGTTTACCATACGCCATAGCTTCAACGATAGACAATCCAACCCATCCAGGTTGGAAATAAATGTCAGCCAATGCAAACAATTCGCGTTTAATGGCAGTATCGTAAACAGCTCCAAAGTCGTGGACATTTTTGAATGTAGAAAAATCGGGTTTTGAAGCACCCGCTCCTATGATTACAAAGCCATATTTCTTTGCATCTAGACGTTTTAATGATTCCAGTAACAAATCAATGCGACGGTCTGCCGTAAAACGAGCGCAGAAGATAAAGACAATTTCTTCTTGAATGTCATATTTCTTCTTTAGGTCCTCTTTGTTCAGCTCAGGTTTATAGTTAACCATTTCGTCCACACCGGTGAGTGTGTTGTTAAGCGCGACCATAGGTTTTTGTGGAAAAAGTTTTTGCCATTGCTCTTTCTCTTTTTCCATATACAGCCAAACGCCGTCTGCTAAAGCCATCATCCACTTCAGTTTCCAGTCTGGCTTTTTCTCCTCTTTAAGGTATCGTCGAACAGAGATACCCTGTCCCCAAAGAATAATCTTTTTATGGTGTAACCTTTTTGTAAGAAGTAGCAGCCATGTGCTGATATGAGCAAAATGAAGCATCAGCACCAACACTTCATTCTCTTTGCGAAGCAATTTAAAAGGATTGTACACCAACAGCTTGCCTTTAATAAGCATACTTTGTATGTGCTTACAAGAAATGTTGCTCATGTTGAACGATGCCGATTTCACATCTTTCGTCCTCTCAAAGGTATATATCTTCTGCTCTAAGGTTTTCCCCCCACACTTTTCTTTCAACCTTCTTCCTAATAAAGAGAAAAACTCTTCACGATAATGAGGAATAAATGGCTGTAAATGAACCAACTTCATCATTTAATTTAAATTTTATTATTTGTCGTCGTTGTTTATAGTAAACAATCTTTCGAGAGAGTTAGCTAAGTTTCTCTGCCCCTTTTCATTGAGATGAATCACATCGCGGAACATGCTGGTTGTGACACCTTCATCCAGTCCATTTACTAACTTGACATCATTAGCCTTTGCCCACTCAATGATGAGCTTTCCTCCTTCTTTATATTCTTTGCTTTCCACCTCGCCCATTTCAGGATGAAGATATATGAAGAAAGGAATATTTTTCTCTTTTGATATCTGAAGGAGCAGGTCAAAGCCAGGATCAAAATTCAAAGATTTCTGAGCCACTCCTTCATCCCTCAAAGCACTTGAATTCTTCACTCTTCGTTCTTCATTCTTTACTTTCTCTACCACTTGTGCATCAGGATCAATAAGTTGTGAGTGACCAAGCCATCCTTGGATACGAGGCATCAAGTAACGGTCTATCACTTCCCATATTGCCAACTTATATTGTTTATCAGGATAATTTGGATAGATACCGACCACAGGAATATGGCTCATCACATCAAAGGCATCGTGACTGCTGCACACAAGCACCATCGCCTTAGCACCAAAAGTACCTTTTTCTTTCAGATATGCTGCACAGTTGTCTGGTCCCCAACTACCCGATGAAATATTCAGCATCTGCATTCCAGTCTCTTTCGAGAACAAAGTTGTGGCAATACTATCCTGATCAAGCATGGTTCCACCAAAGATAACCGAATCGCCTAACCCAAGGACAATCGTTTTCGTAGAATCCGGCTCTTCACTTCTCTGAGAATAAGAATTGTAATCAATATGAGAGAAAAAGCGATAGCGATGCTGATTCGGCTGCGCTATGTACTCATAAGCAGGCGAAGACTGATACAGGACCGCATTGCAAAAACCAAAGACGTAACGAAGGATAAGTTCTGATAATGCTATTAATATTAAACATATACCAATAACTACGATTAATCTTTTTTTATTAACTCTAAGCATTGTAGGGTAACTTATTTTCCATCTTTAACTGTCTAATAATTTCACCATACTGCTTGTTCTCTATTAAAAGTCCGATTACCATCCAAAATATAAGACATAGATACCAACCACCTTGGAACATATATCCTTCCACAATTGAATGGACAATGAAGAAGAAATAAGCAGCATAAATACACATCATTGAGTTGTCTTGTCTGATTTTACGGATAGGAGTATATGCTTTGAAGATGATGCTTAATGCTAATATCAAACCCAAGATACCAGTCTGTGCAAGGATGGATATCCATCCACCACCAGTTTCCACTGTACTAACCTCTTTGTCTTCTCCCACACCATGAGCACCAAAACCAACTCCTATCAACGGAGACGATTTGAATTCTACCATACGATCTGCCCATATTTGGTCTCGAGACGTTTGTCCTATTTCCTCTTGGTATTCCTGTTTCGCCATCATGGCACCAAACGTTTTTCTGTCTAAAAAGATAGGGCTTAAAACCAAAATCACAGCTGTGGCACTTACGACATATTTAATCAAACGACCCTTGTTCTTAACCAATAGATAAAGTACAACGCCTGTGGCCCCCATTGCTGCTAAAAACGCTGAACGAGAACCAGAAATCATAGTCACATAAACAGAGCAAAGGAGCAATAAAATATAAAAATATTGTTGCAAACGTTTCTTCCTATCTTGCACAAAAACCAGATAAGCGCAGAAAATGGTTGACACGGCTGCCGCAGCTGCTAACCACATAGGTTGATCACAATAGCCGCTAAACTGTTTGTCAGTTAAATCTTCCCATCCTTTCACTAAAGCTCTTAGGTTAAAACCCGTAAATTTTGCATACAAATTTATCAGTACAACCCCAATAAATCCAATAAAAATGTTTCGCAAAATTTTCTTCTTATATAAATGCCATTTTAAAGATGTATATATAGGACAAGTAAGAACCAAGATGAAAGCAAAGAGAACCAAGCGCAAATCGAGCATCATGTTTATCACACTTGATACCACTATAAGCAGAATAAATAAAATAAACAAGTGTGAGTTCTTGTTTCGTTTAATCCCCATTCTTGTCATCTTAATACCTAATAAAGCCAAACCAATGTAATAAAGGAATTTTGGCATAAAGAAAGAAAAGATATTGGAAAGAATGCAGAATGTAATTATAAGTTCTAAAAAGTTATGCTGTATATATGATATAATTCTTTTCATACCAAAAACACTTTTGTCATTCGATTTAAAACATTAACAAATGAGAAACAATCTGATGATTTCTCTATTATGCCTTGCTTTGTGATATCACCATTTGTTATTTTCACTATCATATCAGATAATTCTATCGAAAACTGAGTAGGAGTGGTAAATTCAGCCATCATACCCTCCTTTTCAAACTGTCGGTATCCCCTTGCCGAAACCGCATGAGCTAACACAGGCAATCCATTACGGAAACCGTCCATCACTCGGAGTTTCATTCCACCTCCCAATCTTGCAGAACACAAGAAGATATCACAATCTTGCACAATAGAATCCATGTCCTTAGGATTAGGTATGACAATTACTCTTGGAGACATGGGCTTTATACGTTCTAATAAAGAAGCAGGAGGATTTTTACCAGCTAATACTATATGTATATCTTCCGGTACAAGAGGAAGAAGTTCATCCAGAAAATAGTTGATACCATCCATATTCTGCACATTACCCATTGTACCACTAATCACCATCTTCAGGTGTTCTTTTCTGAAAGGTTTTATTTCCGAAAGAGAATGATGACGATCATTCTTAGGATAAAAGCACCCGCCAACTATAGCATTAGTATTCGACACACCATACATTTCTGCAAATTGCTCCTTGTCTTCTTCCGTCAAGAAGATATTGTAGTCACAAATTAAATATGATTTTCGCTCATTTTTCTTCACCTGATGCAAGAATAACAAACGTTTTAGTAAACCATTATTATCCTTAAAATAATCATACTCGCAATTATGATTGAGCACAATAGTCTTTACACCGCTATTTTTACAAGAACGAACCAAAGAACCCGCAATACTGTTATGGTCGAACACACAATAATCATAATGATTGCTTTTGAGTAAAGCCTTTACCGTCTCTTGGTGGCGATGCATAACCCCAGTAAAAGCAGTCATCACCTTACCGATAAAACCACGAGGAGCTACAGGATAGAAATGAGCCATTGGATATTCTTTCTTGCGTTCGGGAGTTAAATATTCCTTGCAAATACAAACATCCATTTCTGCTCCTTGAAACACCTCTGAGAACAACTGCAGATAGTTACGGCATGCGTAACATCCACCTCCAATTCCCCAGGGATTATGTTTCAATACATATAATATTTTCATGAAATATAAATCTAAAGATTCAATATAAATTTCGCCAATCTTTGCTGCGCTTTCATTTTATAATAGCCTAATGTTTTCTTTTTTACATCAGTGATTGAATTTGCAGTAAAGCCTTTAACATTAGGATTCCAGCTCTGTGCTACACGATGGATACAAACAACATCTTTCATACTGGTATATCCCGGTTGGTCAAAATACTGATAAGGATATACATGAACTCCATTCTTCAACAACTGCTTTTTATTATTGCTATTACTATTGTCGAAGCCATAATTCTGAGCAAGACTCATTTGGAGATCAGGAATAATGGTCATGTCATAGCGAAGACGCTGCTCCAATTGCTCATTATGAGAACGGATGAAATGACGATTCTCATAGAACTCCAGACATTCCCCTATAAAAGGATGCTCCTTCTCTGCGCCAAAGCAATGAGAAGTCAGCATGGTATAATCCTTTCCGGTCTTAGGATCATGGTGAACATAATATTCCCTACCAATGAACATACCATCGTTCAAGAAAGGATCAAACGACTTAAACATCTCTATATCTGTGTCAAGCCAGATGCCACCATAATGATAGACTGCATACAGGCGCACAAAGTCAGCAGCAAAAGCCCACTTTCTCACACTTACAGCCTCGTTGGCAAACACGTTATTACACTCAGCCAATTTCTTGGCATCCCATAATATAAACTCATAGTCTGGCAACACCTTCTTCCACGTATCCATACAAGCTTTTAATTCTGCAGGATAGGGGTCACCACTAAACCACGAGTAATGAATTATTTTTGGTATCATATTTGATAAAAATTTTAGCTAAATCTATAAAATCATGAACATTGTCTTTTTCTTCCAAAGAATAATAAAGCAAGTATCTGACTTTTTTCTATTATTTTCATAACGAGTAGGCAACATACTACACAATAAACTGAAAGTGCAATACCAACCACATTTTGTAAAAATATAGATGTTGCCAAATACTCATTAGGTATTAAACTTGTCTCATAAATGAACTGACCAATCTTGGGAACTCTCGGAATAAAATAATTACTCAACAAATATATCTCAATACTATGCACCCCTAGATATTCAAAGATACTCACAATTCGGCTATTTGATTTACAATATGTGAAAGCCAAATGATAAACAATAAATATCCCTGCCAAAGCCAAGATATATCTTATAGCAGAATGTATTGAAGATGTAAGTTGAGCATACTGGTAATAATAAAACGCTAAAGCATATATCACCACCATCAAGGTGTAAATCCAATTGCCTTTAAGAGTCGTTTCAAACTTCCTAAAAGCATACCCACAGATAAAATACGGATACATAATTTGGAATTGAGTAAAACCTATCCATTCATCTACCGCAGAGTTTCTAAAAACATGTGTTAGGATAAAAATGAAACCATAGCCAGACATTAAGCAGATGATTTCTACAATCCTGTTTACTACTCTTATTTTGTAAAGCAGCCATTTTATAACTGTGAACAATAATGCGATTTCAAATAAAGCGCGTAGAAACCAAGGCATGGCTCCATTTAAGATGATATTGCCACCAACAATGATAGAAGCGATGATGCCCAATATCTTAAATGAAAAACAAGGTAGAAGAAGAGATCTCAAACGGCTGCTTACAGCTTTTGAACAAATATCCAAACTCCAGATTTTATTTTTTAGATCTATTACATAACCAGACATAAACATAAATAGAGGCATGTGGAAAGAATATATAACCTCTCTTACAAACCAGGAATCGACGGTTCTTGGGCATCCGCTATCTGTCATTGACCAAGAAAGCGCATGTCCCATAACCATTAAGAATATAGCCAATCCTTTTAAAAAATCTATATGTACTAATCTATTCATCTTATTATTACTTAATTCCTTTCATTCTCAAATATACCCTGTTAGTAGTGAAATATGCTGCCACACTCCAATGTGCCAATTTCATTTTAGAACTCTTTGGAAAAGCAAAACCTTGTTTGCTCCAATCATCCAAAAGTTGGCGCACCGTTGAATGCAAAGCTTTCTTGTTTACACCTTTGACAAGAGAAGCACTATAAAGTAAGTTTTGGAACATTTGCTGGATGCGCATTTCCAACCAAGGTTCAGGTTTTACATTCTCGTCTTTGCACCATTTTAACAACCGTTCTATCACCTGTGGAAGATCCTCCAAGTTCTTGCGGCGATAACTATCATCTTGAGTTGCAGATCCTTCACGCAAACGATAATTGTACAAGACTGCATCTAAACGAGCGAGTCGTTGACATCGTGTTAGGTATTTATATTGAAATTCCAAATCCTCGCCAACTCTTGTACCTAAGGAGAAAGCGAGACGTTGGTGATGATTACACTGGTATTTACAGAGGAAATCATTCTTGGATAAATCAGTACATTTCACTGTACTTTTTTGATGACCTAAAGAATTCAATTCTTCACCATCACGAAACTTCCTCATGTCAAATAGGACATAATCAGCATCATCCAACACCTCTGGATTTGAGATTTCAAAATCAGGGTTAATGCAATCATCCGAATCTACAAACCATATCCACTCACCTTCAGCAGCTTCCAGACCAGCATTTCTTGCAGCGCTAACGCCAGCATTCTTCTGATGAATAACTCTGAATCTGGAATCCTGTTTTGCATACTCATCACAAATCTGTCCAGATGTATCTGTCGATCCATCATCAACAAGTATTGCCTCCCATCTAACAGCTTTAAGCAGTGAAATACTATCCAAGCATTCATGTAGATATTTTTCCACATTATATACTGGGACAATTATTGAAATAAAAATTTTATCCATTTAGAATAATACATTATGTAGTTCTTCAATGACATTCACATCACGACGAAGCGTTGGTTTACTTTCAATATGATATAGTCCTAATTTGCCAAATAGCTTTTTTATCTTCTGCTTGCGAGAAAGCTTCTGCGTTTTATGCGTAAGCACAACCTCTGGCCATGGCGTCATCTTGCGGTATTTATAGTACAGTTCCTTAAACGGATTGATACATTCATAATGCCAAGGCTTTTGCGGCATACAGAAATGAATGATAGCAGGATTTTTACAAGCATCAATAATTTCCGGATAATACTTTCTGTCAAGATACAACCATTCTTCCACATACAGATAATATTCAAGAAGGTTATAACGGAAAGGAAGCATAAGAATCTGCCCATGATAGATTGCATTAATAATGTCTTGATCATGATTCTTCAACACAGATGCGCCCTTCTCGCAAGCCAACTGTTGAGCTTTCTTAAAGAAATCATCTTCTCTCCATCGTTTCAAGTTGATTAGCATCATGCCAGAATTGATATATCCTTCACACATCTGATAATCCAAACGATTATATACTCGAATGTAGTCATTTATGCGATCACGAACTCCAGCCACGGCATAATCAGAGATGTCCGTATTCCACAATTCACACAGAGAACCATTTACGATTACGTCACAATCCAAATACAAGACCTTGTCTATTTGCTTTAAACATTCACCCAAATAGAGACGTATGTATGCGCCATAGTCCAAGTATGTATGTTCATCAATAGGGAAGTCAGCAAATGATTCTTTTTTCATTTGATAGAAACATACTTTTTTACCTTTGAAACTCTCCACCCAAGATTTAATGATAGCGCATCTTTCTGCTGTCAAATCTGTATGGAGCAGATGAAAAGTTATCTCTTCCTCTGGATTATGGTCAATTATAGATGCAATTACTACAGAACTATACGGAGCGTAGTTATTGTCATGACATAAAGCAATATCCATATTTTTACTGTTTCAGACGTTTATGATTCCAATTGATATTCTCTCTCAGTACTTTGGCAGGTCCACCACCTAGCAGGGTTCCTTTTTTTAAACTTGCTGCGGCACACACTATAGATTTTGCAGCAACCACACAATCAGAAGGCACATGAGCTCCTTTTAAAATCAGACATCCCATACCAATCCAGACATGATCATCTATTGTTATGTCCTTGGCATAATTAATTCTATTTCCGTCGCTATCCAATATAGAATGGCTGTCAGATGTTCGTATTTCACATGGGCTTGCAATCATGCAGTCTGAACCTATTTTTATCTTTGTACCTTCTAAGGCAGCCAATAGACTTCCAGTTCCTATAAAATTGTGTCTGCCAATTTCTATTTCATTATCATCGTCTTCCATAGCAAATCTTATATTAGAAAGATTATTGTTACTATGAATAACTCGCTCTAATATGATGAACTCCCGGAAGGCTCTGCTCTCAATGCTGTCAATACGGAAGGCTACCGCAATGACGAGTTCAA
>OCRP01000773.1_pt1 | contig 23639 bp, 16 predicted proteins | sample 1538871 | NCBI WGS metagenome assembly OCRP01 (sample SAMN04571731, study PRJEB22368) | human gut metagenome | biome: human gut; material: stool | host: Homo sapiens | place: Luxembourg | collected 2012-09-20 | reverse complement strand
CTTCGGCAGCTCAACCAGCGGTTATGGATATTCGCCGCCTTCGGCGACGCTTTCCAGAGATGATAATCAATTGAAAATGTGTTTATTATGCACTTGCAAAAGTTCAGTTACCTTTTTACCTTCAAAACTCTTCCTCATTCAGCACGATGTCTACCATGATTTTTCGTTCAGTAAGGCTGATGCCATACTTGCTGAGCAGGTCAGTGTCCTTGGTAAAATCTTCAACCAGACGGTAGTTTCTTGATTTCGTTGGCTCACAGCGTCGCCCCAGCTTTTTAGCCGCCTCTTTGGCTTCGGCTTCTTCTTGTTCGCAAAGTTTGCAGTATTCGCGCAAGAGAGCAACGGCACGCGCCACGTCCCTTGACAGCCAATGAGCATAGGCAGCGTTGAGACGGTCGGCAGACACGGCATCGGGTTGCGACAAGAGACGCGTGTAGATGTCGATGGCCTTGTCAAAGTGGCCTTGCAACATCATGCACCACGCGAGCACACGTCGCACGTTGGCATTGTTCGGGTGCTCATAATCGAGCTTATAAAGAAGCATGGTTCCCTCTTCTACCACCTTGTTTGGCCGAGCCTCAACCTTGCCGCCAAGAGAAGACGCTGCATCACATGAAGAAGCATCACATGAAGAAGCATCACATGAAGAAGCATCGCATGAAGAAGCATCGCATGAAGAAGAAATATCACCACATGAAGAAGCAACATCACCACATGAAGAAGCAACATCACCACATGAAGAAGAAGCAACATCACCACATGAAGAAGAAGCAACATCACCACATGAAGAAGAAGCATCACCACATGAAGAAGCAGCATCGCTGCTCATCAGGCACACGGCGAGGTTGAGCTGATAGCTAAAGCTGTCGGGATGCATGGCGAGCAGACGGCGGTAGATAGCCACAGCCTCGCCGAAACGTTTGAGGCTCATGCAGCAATGGGCCATGCCACGCAGCGACTCCTCCGTGTGCTGATCCTCAGGCACGGATGCAAAGAGGTCGTAGGCCTCCTGCCATTTGCCGTCTGTCATGGGAACCAACGCAAGGAAGCGCACCAGGCGAGGGTTTTGTGAAGACTTGTAACAGATGGCCATGCTCATGAGTTTCCGCATCATTTTGCGTTTGAGCAAGAAGCCGCAGAGCGCAACGGCATTCTCCTCCATCTCAGGACACGCCAGCAGTTTATATGACATGAACAAAGCATTGCCGTCGTTGTCTTCCAATTCGTCAAGAATGAAGGGATTGAGAAAATCGCGCTTCGACCTGTACAGACGGAAGAAACGATACAGGCTCTGCAGATATGACCGACAGATATAAGCCGGATCCTCCTGTTCATCCTTGCTCACGGTCGGTCCGAACGTTGCGTCAGAGTTGAGCATCTCCTTGACGTTGTCGGGCATACGGTCCATGATCTGCGCTATGGCCAGAGCGAACGAATATTTGTCAGAGTCGCAGAACGGCCCGTTCTCCATAAGTTTGTTAAGGAACGTGCTGCCAGCCAGCCTCTCACGCGCCGCGCCAAGAGCAGGATGAGCGGCATTGAACGGCGCAAACCAGTTGCACAGGTCGTGGAAGAACGGGAAGGTTTTCATTTTTGAGAACCCGCCGAAATAGATGTCAGACCCCTGCTTCTGCATGTCCATCATCTTACGATATTTCCGTTCCATCTCCTCCATGTCGCGTTCTGCCGCGTTAGGATCCATGATGTCCTTCATGGGGTCGTCCTCCTTCTCCACGATGCCGAGACGTGTCATCTGCAGGTTCGTGTTTTTTATGAGCGTCGGCATGATGTTGCGCTGAATCTCCTCGTTGTCGGCATCGGCGTTGCAGCAGAAGAGCATCTGCATCTGCATGTCGAGCATCTGCTTCAGCGTGGTCTTGTCTGCCAGCATCGCCTTAATGCGTTCCTGAACAAAGGGGAAGAGGCGGGGGCCTCGGGGGTCGTAGGGAAGAGAGAGGACCCATCCCACGAGCGCCCTCATCTTCAGCACCTTGTCTGTGGCCCTGACATAGACCTCAGCCAGCATGTCCCATTTGTAAGGGTCGTTCACGTTCATCGTCGCCAGCATGACCGCCGACACCAGGAGCAGCGCATCGTCACGGTCGATGGTCGGCGAGAGCAGCAGATCGGCAAAATCGGCTGCCCGCCTGTCGTTCCACATAGGTGCCACCAAGAGCGCGTTGAAGAGCTGCTTCATGTAGGCATGATGGTCGGCCGTGAGCTTCTCCATCTTCGCCTTCCTCGTGTTCTCAGGCTCAAAAGCCATCATGGCCATGTCCTGCACATAAGCCTCGAGCACCGTGCGCACGGCATCGGGATGAGCCTCTGTCTGCTGTGCCGACACGCGGGCATAGGCATAGGAAGAATATCGCTTCACCTTTTCCTCTATGAGGACATCCAGACCTACGCCATAGACCTTTCTCATGAAGTCGGCATAGACCTCATCGATCTTGTCGTCACGAAGTCCGCGCATCATGGCATCTTGCATCAGCCGATAGTCGTTTTTCACATCCTCATAACGGGCAACGATATATCCGGGCAGCTTGTCCTCGGCAATGGTTTCTTTCATCGCCCTCAGAGCCTTACCCACATTGTGCTTGGCTACTAACGGAGTTTCTATTTCGTAGAATGACATGTCGGTTCCTATTTTATTGTGGTTTTTGCAAATGCTGCCGCCTTGTCTATGTTCTCCTGTTGTGGTTTGGCCACATGCTGAAACTTCGATTTGGGCAGAGCGTTTATTGTTCTTTTGTCAATTTTATAATATTTCTGCAGCAAGGCAGAATAATGCTTCAGGCCGTTCTTGTTCAACGAGTCGCAGGCCATGTCATAAGCCTTTGTGAAGGCGGCAAGCTGCTTGCGCCGGCGCGCATCGGCCACAGCCTTTTTCTTGAAAGCCACCACGCCGAGCGAAAGCTTCTTGTCTCTGCTGTCAGCCATCACACGGTGTCCTTGCAGTCGGGCTGCCGTGGCCAGCGGTTCGGTGAGCCACACGGCGTCCATCTCGTTGTTGAGGAGCATGCGCAGGCGAATCTGCACATCGTTTATCTGCACGTTATAGACCTGCGACTTTGTCTTCACGCCCTCCAACACGAGTTGCGAGAGACAGTCGGTAGCCGAAAAGCGCGTCATGGCAATCATCTTGTCGCCCATCTGGTCAAGCTCCTTAAGACGCGCCTTGTGGTTTGAGAGCAGCTGCCAGTAGGTACCCGTTGAGGAGACATACTGCATGGGGGTGCCCATGAGCCTGAGGCGCTCCGTCCTCACGAGGTCAGACACCATGCCGTCGGCTGCACCGCGCATGAGCGCCTGGTCACAGTCGATCTGTGCATTGAAGATTTTGAGGTGAACGTCAACGCCGAGCGTGTCGAAAAGTCGCTCATCCTTAGCCAGATACACGGGCAGACAGTCGAGCGTAGGCACCACCGCCACCTTAAGGGACAGCGAGTCGATGCGTTGCAACTCGAGCTGTCGCTCTCTGTCAATGCGCTTCTTTGCCTCATACGAATTGCCGCAAGAGACGACCGTAAAGACCGCCAATATGTAGAACAGGATTTTTTTCATAGGGCAAAAATAGCAATAAATTTTGACACGAAGAAAATTATTCGTACTTTTGTATGATTTAGTTAAGCTAAAGGCCAACTTGGCACGATTTGAGAGAAATAATTATGACAAAAGACAGAACAGCTTATGTTTGCAGCAACTGCGGACAGGAGTCGGCAAAATGGATAGGCAAATGTCCGAGCTGCGGACAATGGAACACATTCAAGGAGATACGCATAGCAGCGTCCACACCGTCGACCATAGCCAGCTCCAAGGGCTATCACGACGCGCCGGGCGGACGTGGCGGCAAGGCCAAGCCCGTGAAGCTGCGCGACATACCCGTTGACGATGAGCCGCGCATCGACATGCACGACGAAGAGCTGAACCGTGTGTTGGGTGGCGGACTGGTGCCTGGCAGCATCGTGCTGTTAGGTGGCGAGCCCGGCATTGGCAAGAGCACGCTCACCCTGCAGACCATCCTCAACATGCCGGAGCGGCGCATCCTGTATGTCAGCGGCGAGGAGAGCGCCCATCAGCTCAAGATGCGTGCCCACCGCATAGGCAGACAACTGCCCTCGGCAGCCGCAGGCACCGACCACGACAACGTGACCATTCTCTGCGAGACCTCCCTCAACGACATCTTTGAGAACATCAAGGAGGTGGGGCCGGAGCTGGTGGTCATCGACTCTATCCAGACCATCGCCACCGATGCCGTGGAGAGCAGTCCGGGCAGCATAACACAGGTCAGAGAGTGTGCCGCCGCCCTACTCCATTTCGCCAAGTCGACAGGCATACCCGTCATCCTTATCGGACATATTAATAAGGAAGGCACGCTTGCCGGTCCGAAGATTCTGGAACATATCGTCGACACGGTCATACAGTTTGAGGGCGACCAACACTACATGTACCGCATTCTGCGCTCCATAAAGAACCGTTTCGGCAGCACCTCAGAGCTCGGCATCTACGAGATGCAGCAGACGGGCCTAAGACAGGTCAGCAACCCCTCCGAACTGCTTCTTAGTCAGGACCATGACGGTCTGTCGGGCGTGGCTATAAGTTCTGCCATCGAGGGTGTGCGCCCCTTCCTTGTCGAGACCCAGGCCCTGGTGTCGTCAGCAGCCTATGGCACCCCCCAGCGTTCGGCCACAGGCTTCGACCAGCGCCGCCTGAACATGCTGCTTGCCGTTCTGGAGAAGCGCGTGGGCTTCAAGCTGATGCAGAAGGACGTGTTCATAAACATTGCCGGCGGCCTTCGTGTCACCGACCTGGCCATGGACCTCAGCGTCATTGCCGCCGTGCTGTCAAGCAACGTCGACACACCCATCGAGTCGGGTTGGTGCATGGCCGGCGAGGTTGGCCTCAGCGGTGAGGTGCGCCCCGTGAACCGCATAGAGCAACGCATAGCCGAGGCAGAGAAGTTGGGCTTCAGCGACATGATCATCCCAAAATATAACATGCAGGGTCTGAACGCAGAAAAGTTTAAGATCTCTCTCCATCCTGTGCGCAAGGTTGAAGAGGCGCTGCGCGTTCTGTTTGGCTAGAATTGCTTGGATAAAAATTCAAAACTGAACAATTCAAAATGCGCGAAGCGCACAATTCATAATTCAAAATTCAAAAATCAAAATTGCGCCAGCTGGCGCAACAATTCAAAATTCAAAAATCAAAATTCAAAATTGCGCGAAGCGCTTCGCGCAACAATTCAAAAGTCAAAAATCAAAATTCAAAAATCATGAAAGATAGTATAATAATAGTGAGCGGCGGCATGGACAGCATCACGTTGCTCTACGACTGGAAAGACCGTATAGCCCTCGGCATCTCGTTCGACTATGGCAGCAACCACAACGCAAAGGAGATTCCGCTTGCCAAGATGCACTGTGAGCGTCTGGGCATCAAGCACATAACCATTCCTTTGGAGTTTATGCACCAATATTTCAAGAGCAGCCTGCTCGAAGGAGGCGACGCCATTCCTGAGGGCCATTATGCCTCAGAGAACATGAAGTCGACGGTGGTGCCTTTCCGCAACGGCATCATGCTGTCGGTTGCTATTGGCATTGCCGAGAGCAACAATCTTAAGAACGTGCTCATTGCCAACCACGGCGGCGACCACACCATCTACCCCGACTGCCGTCCCGAGTTTATCGACGCCATAGACAAGGCGGCGCAGGCTGGCACATACGTCGACGTGCATGTGGTGGCTCCTTACACAAATATCACAAAGACCGACATCGCGCGACGCGGTGCTGCTCTCGGCATCGACTACACCGAGACATGGAGCTGCTACAAAGGTGGCGACAAGCAATGTGGCAAGTGTGGCACATGCGTGGAGCGCAAAGAGGCGCTACGCGATGCGGGAATTGAAGACCTGACGGAATATGAAATCTAGCTTGCTGCGCAAGCTAGATTTTTGAGTTTTGAATTTTGATTTTTGAATTATCGGCTTTCAGCCGATTTTGAATTATCGAATTTTGATTTTCCCAATTCAAAATTGAACAATTCAAAATGCGCGAAGCGCACAATTCAAAAATCAAAATTCAAAAATCAAAATTGCGCCAGCTGGCGCAACAATTCAAAACTCAAAATTGCGCGAAGCGCACATTTCCTTAGCTAAAAAACTATAAAAGAGAAATTCTTGGGAAAAAAGACAACGTCTTTCAACTTTTATTCGTAATTTTGTAGGCAAAGAAGAGATTACCCGCTTAGTTGGATTAAACCCGCTTATTTAGGAAATATACTCACTTATTAAAAATAAGAAAAAGAAATGAAAATCGCAGATTTCAATTTTGCCGGTAAGAAGGCAATTGTACGCGTTGACTTCAACGTGCCCTTGGACGAGAACGGAAACGTAACTGACGACACCCGTATTCGCGGTGCCCTGCCCACCCTTAAGAAAGTGCTGGCCGACGGTGGTGCACTCATCATGATGAGCCACATGGGCAAGCCCAAAGGCAAGGTTAACCCCAAACTGTCTCTGAAGCAGATCGTTCCTAACGTATCTAAGGCCCTCGGCGTAGACGTTAAGTTTGCTGAGGACTGTGGCAACGCAAGCGAGGCTGCTGCCGCCCTGAAGTGTGGCGAGGCTCTGCTGCTCGAGAACCTGCGCTTCTATCCCGAGGAGGAAGGCAAGCCCGTAGGCGTAGAGAAAGGCACACCCGAGTATGACGAGGCAAAGAAGGAGATGAAGGGCCGTCAGAAGGACTTCGCTCAGAAGCTCGCTTCTTACGCTGACGTTTATGTTAACGACGCCTTCGGTACCGCTCACCGCAAGCACGCTTCTACAGCTGTCATCGCCGACTCGTTCGACGCTGACCACAAGATGCTGGGCTTCCTCATGGAGAAAGAGGTTACCGCTATCGACAACGTGCTGAAGAACGCTCAGCACCCCTTCACCGCTATCATCGGCGGTTCAAAGGTAAGCTCTAAGCTCGCCGTTATCAAGAACCTCCTCGACAAGGTTGACAACCTCATCATCGGTGGCGGTATGGGTTACACCTTCATCAAGGCACAGGGCGGCCACATCGGCGAGTCTCTGCACGAGGACGACCTCATGCCCGAGGCACTGAACGTTATCGCTGCTGCCAAGGAGAAGGGTGTAAACCTGAGCCTCTCTGTAGCTACCGTTGCTGCCGACGCTTTCTCTAACGATGCTAATCGCAAGGTGGTTGACATCTACAACATTCCTGACGGATGGGAGGGCATGGATGCTTCTGAGGAGAGCCTTGAGGCATGGAAGAAGATCATCCTCTCTTCAAAGACCATCCTGTGGAACGGTCCTGTAGGCGTGTTCGAGATGGAGAACTTCGCTCACGGCACTGGCGAGATCGCAAAGTATGTTGCTGAGGCTACTCAGGAGAACGGTGCTTACTCACTCGTAGGTGGTGGCGACTCTGTTGCTGCTGTCAACAAGTTCGGTCTGGCCGACAAGGTAAGCTATGTTTCTACTGGTGGTGGTGCCATGCTCGAGGCTATCGAGGGCAAGGTGCTCCCCGGCGTTGCTGCAATCAAGGGCGAGTAAATTAAAGCTCACAACTGCTCTTAGCAGATAAACAATAAGCGGCATATACCTTCAAAGCTTAGGTATATGCCGCTTTTCTTTTGTCAACGGGTTGCGCGAAGCGCAATATTGATGATTGGAAACCTATAAAAGCAGGCTCCGTTAATATGTTAATGACAAATTAATCTTTCTCCTCCTCCTTCACATATTTCTTCTCGTGCACCGTCACCTTAACCTTACTTATGCGGCGCTCCTCAATGGCCATCACCTCAAAGGTATAGTTTTTATAATCGATCTTCTCGTGCATGCTGGGGAAGTCGCCCTTGATCTCAAGGAGCAATCCGGCGAGCGTGTCGGCATCACCCTCAACGTCAGCAAACTCGTCGTCATCAACGTTAAGGTCCTTGCAGAAGTCGGTGAGCAACGTTTTGCCCTCAAAGAGATATGTGTTGTAGTTGAGCTTCGAATAGTTCTTTGTGTCATCATCATACTCGTCGTTGATCTCACCCACAATCTCCTCCAAGATGTCCTCAAGAGTGACGATGCCGCTGGTGCCGCCAAACTCGTCAACCACGATGGCAATGTGGACCTTGTTCTCCTGAAACTCGCGCATGAGGTCGTCGATCTTCTTGGTCTCAGGCACGAAATAAGGAGGACGGATAAGGCTCTGCCAACGGAAGTTGGCTGGCTTCGACAGGTGCGGCAGCAGGTCCTTGATGTAGAGCACGCCGCGCATGTTGTCCTCGTTTTCCTGATAGACGGGAATGCGACTGTAGTTGTTCTCCACAATACATTTCAGCACATCAGCAAAACTGCAACTGATGTCGAGGTCGACGATGTCCTGACGACTGGTCATCACCTCCTTTGCCGTCTCGTCGCCAAACCTGATGATGCCTTTCAGCATGCTCTGCTCGTCTTTGATGTCATTCTTGTCGGTGAGCTCCAGCGCCTGCTCCAAATCATCCACGCTCAACACATGGTTCTCCTTCTGCACCACCTTCTCAGCCAAGATGCCACTACGCAGCAACACCGTCTCAAGAGGCCAGAAAAGGCTACGCATGATCATGATGCCTCCCACCGAGCGACGACAGAAGCCAAGCGGATTCTGACGGCTGAACACCTTCGGCATAATCTCGCCGAAGAGCAGCAGAATGAACGTCAGCAGCACAGTTATGCACAAAAACTGTAGCCACACAGCGTTGCCAAAGTTGATGAGCTGTCCAAAGATATAATTGCACAGCATGATGATGGTCACGTTAACGAGGTTGTTGGCAATGAGAATGGTTGCCAACGTGCGCTCACTGTCATCACGCAGCAGCTGTATCTTCTTGTCGCGCGACGACTTAGAGGAGTTAATTTCAGAGATGTCGCTTGGCGACAAACTGAAAAATGCTATCTCTGAGCCACTGGCAAAGCCAGAGAGACCCAGCAGCACCAAGGTGAGCACACAGGCCACAGCCACACCAACAGACATGGTGCCGAAGCTCACCTCGGAAAATGAATTTATAAGATAATCTATTGTTGTCATGATGATAAAAAAAATAAAGCCAAAGCCCCACCCCCGCGCCGCTTCGCGGCTAACCCCTCCCCTTAGGGAGGGGAGTAGAATGCCTTGGCTATTGAAAGCCCCTCCCCCGCATACCTTTTAAAAAGGCTATAGGATTTTCGTTTTTCTCTTTTCCCTCAAACAGCCTTGGCTATAGGATTTTTCACTTTTCGTTTTTCTCTTTTCCCTTAAACTGGCGTCAGCTTTTTTTACCTTTTTACCTTTAAAAGTTCCTTTTTACTTTTTTACCTTTAAAACGGCAGGTTCGAGTCGTCGGTTTCGGGTTCTGTTTGTGCTGATGCTGAAGGCTGTGGTGCTGCAGGCTGAGCAGCCTGTGGTGCTGCGGCTTGACCGCCAGCAGGTTTGGGCGTGAGCAGCTCCATGTTGTCGGCATAAATCTCGGTGATATATTGTCGCTGTCCCTTACGGTCGTCATAGCTACGGTAGCGCACCTTACCCTCAATGAACACCTTGTCGCCCTTGTGAAGATAACGTTCGGCAATCTTGGCAAGATTCTTCCATAAAACGATGTTGTGCCAGTCGGTACGGTCGGGCACCTGTGTGCCGTTGGGCAGCGTGTAGCCACGTTCGGTTGTGGCAAGCGGAAACTGTGCCACCGCTTGGTCAGCATCATAATAGCGCACCACGGGGTCTTTGCCGAGGTTGCCAATAAGCATCACTTTGTTCATAATCGTACGAATTTATCAAAAACACAAAGTGCATGAGCCTGCAACGTTAGCCGTCTGTTCTTTGGAGCGGCCGCGATGCAGGCACATGCACATGCTTTGTTCACATTTATTTATTTCCACATTCCAAGATACTTGAAATGGAAGTTCTTTCCTTTAGCCGAAGGAAACTGCGATCGTGTGTCTACACGCCCACGCAGATGATCAACGATGCGGTTGTAGCAGTCGATGCCCGACATTGCCTTACACTGCACCACGAAATGGGTGTCACGATACTCGTGCTTGCCTGTTGCAGGAATCATAACCACACGTTTGAAGTCGAGCGCACCCTCATACCACCCCGGACGTTCCTCGTTAAGACGTGTTAAGACGTTTGTTGTGAGGTCACGCTTGTCCATGACGGGAGCATTCTGCTGAGGCATGGTGTGCAACGCCTTCTTCTGCTTGAAGTCGAGCATTGTGGCTGCCGTGGTCTTGATGATAATGAAATAGACGCGCTGACGCACCTTATATCTCTTGGGGTAGAAAACATCACTGGCCACATAATCGCGGATGTCGTTCTCGATATTTGCATTCTTCCCTATTTCGGGTATGGAACGTAAAAAATCAATTGCGTCATCTACATTATGAACCAATGTTTCCTTATCAAAATATCGTAAATATAAATTCATCGGAAAAATAATGTCTTTCTGTGGAAAAATAATAAAAAATTTGAGCGGAAAACGGGACTCGGACCCGCGACCCCAACCTTGGCAAGGTTGTGCTCTACCAACTGAGCTATTTCCGCAACAAATAAACATTTTCTGAAAGTGAAGAGGAGGAGACTCGAACTCCCACGACACAATTGTCACTACCCCCTCAAAGTAGCGCGTCTACCTATTCCGCCACCTCTCCAACTTTTCAAAAACATTCTGAATAAAAATGTGCCCAGAACAGGACTCGAACCTGCACGTCGTGAAACACACGCACCTGAAACGTGCGCGTCTACCAATTCCGCCACCTGGGCATTTTGGTCGAAGCAATGCGCCTCGTGTGTTATTCAGAATGTGTGAGCGGAAAACGGGACTCGGACCCGCGACCCCAACCTTGGCAAGGTTGTGCTCTACCAACTGAGCTATTTCCGCAAGATTTCTTATTTCTAAGAAGCATCTCTCTCGATTGCGGTTGCAAAGGTAGCACATTTTTCTGAACCCACAAACTTTTTCGATGTTTTTTTTCATTTTTTCTTCAAAAAAGTTGATTTTTCTTGAAAAAGAGGGTCAAAACGGGGCTTTTGGCCCTCTTTTCCGCCCTTTTTGAAGAGTTTTCATCGAAAACGGCGTTCGTTTTGCTTCAAAGACCTCAATCCATGCGCGACAGATAATCGTCGGGTGTGAAGCGTCGCAACACCTCCAGCTGGTCTGTTTCCTCATGAACCATGGCTATGGCGGGGTGTGAAATGCCATTAAAGGTGTTCGTCTTGACGGTGGTGTAATGGATCATATCTTCAAAAATGACGTTCTCGCCTATCTGCAACTCATGATCGAAGCGCCATGAACCCATAAAATCGCCGGAAAGACAACTGTTGCCGCCGAGCCTATATATATAATAAGGTGGGAGGGAAGAATTTTCCGCATCAGAAGAAACAGCTCCCGACACATCCTCCACCGTCTCTGCCCCACGCACAGCCGGCATGTAGGGCATCTCAAGACAGTCGGGCATGTGGCAAGTGAAGCTCACGTTAAGGATGGCGGTGCGTATGCCGCGGTTCTCAACAATGTCTACCACCTGCGACACAAGCGGTCCCGTCTGCCAAGCAAAGGCGCTGCCGGGCTCAAGCACAACCTTAAGCCACGGGTAGCGACGGCGGAACCCTTGCAACAGGTTGACGAGACGCTCAACGTCATAGTCGGCGCGGGTCATGAGGTGACCGCCACCAAAGTTTATCCACTTCAGCTGAGGAAACCACTTCGCAAACTTTTCCTCTATATGTGCGAGTGTGCGCTCAAAAACATCAGATCCACTCTCGCAATGGCAATGGCAGTGGAAGCCGTCGATATCCTCGGGCAACTGCTCCGGCAACTGATCGGCGGTGACGCCAAAGCGTGTGCCGGGAGCACAGGGGTTGTACAGGTCAGTGCCGACCTCCGAATATTCGGGATTCACACGCAGACCCATGCTCACCGCTGCGTTCTCCTCCTTCACGCGGTTGTGCAGACGGCCATACTGCGACAGCGAGTTAAACGTCAGATGACTGGAGCAACGTGCTATCTCACCGATCTCGTCGTCGGTATAGGCTGGCGAGTAGGTGTGGGCAGGACGTCCAAACTTATGATACGCCATGAGCGCTTCAGACAACGAGCTGGCCGTCGTGCTGTTTATATACTCGCGAAAGATGGGGAACGTCTTCCACAGGGCGAACGCCTTGAAGGCAAGGATAATCTCCACGCCAGCACGGTCGGCCACGCTCTTTATAAGGGCGAGGTTGCGGCGCAGACGCTTCTCTTCAAGCACATACATGGGTGTGCTTATTTGGGCAAAGGTGTCGGTGTTTACTTTCATAAATGCAAAATTAGGGAAAAAATCCGAGCACTTTCAATATTTTTATATAATTTTGCAATTCAATACTGCTGAATTTCAGTTAACAAGCAAAGCAACAAGAAAAACAAATATGGCAAGAAAAAAGAAACCGCTACCCATACTGGAGAACATCACAATAGAAGACATTGCCGCCGAAGGCAAATCGCTCGCAAGGGTGAACGACATGGTGGTGTTCGTGCCCTTCGCCGTGCCCGGCGACGTGGTGGACCTGCAGGTGCGCAAGAAAAAACACCATTACTGCGAGGCAGAGGTTATACGTTTTATAAAAAAGAGCGAGAAGCGCACAGAGCCGATGTGTCAACATTTTGGCGTGTGCGGAGGCTGCAAGTGGCAGAACCTGCCTTATGAGGAGCAGCTCAAAGCCAAGCAGAAACAGGTGCATGACCAGCTCACACGCATAGGCAAGGTTGAGCTGCCCGAGTTCAGACCCATCATGGGCAGCGTGAAGACTCGCGAGTATCGTAACAAACTCGAGTTTGGATGCTGCAACAAGCGCTGGCTCACACGCGAGGAGGTGGCGGCAGGAACGGTCTACGACAACATGAACGGCATTGGCTTCCACATCACGGGGGCTTTCGACAAGATTCTGCCGATAGAGAAATGTTGGCTCATGGACGACCTCCACAACCGCATACGCAACTCCATACGCGACTATGCCTTCAGCACCGGCATGACCTTCTTCGACCTGCGCCAGCAGCACGGTCTGCTTCGCGACATCATGATCCGCAACTCGAACACGGGCGAGTGGATGGTGCTCGTGCAGTTCCACTATGACGAGGAGGGCGACCACGAGCGTGCCTTGGGTCTCATGCAGCACGTCGCCGACGAGTTTCCAGAGATCACATCGCTGCTCTATGTCGACAACCAGAAATGCAACGACACGTTCGGCGACCTCGACCTCACCGTGTTCAAGGGCAACGACCACATCTTTGAAACGATGGAGGGTCTGCGCTTCAAGGTGGGACCGAAGAGCTTCTACCAGACAAACACCGACCAGGCTTACCACCTCTACAGCGTGGCACGCGAGTTTGCACAGCTCACAGGCAACGAGATGGTCTACGACCTCTACACGGGAACGGGCACCATTGCCAACTTCGTGGCTCGCAATGCGCGTCAGGTGGTGGGCATAGAATATGTGCCTGAGGCTATTGAGGACGCGAAGGTAAACTCTGACATCAACGGCATAGGAAACACGAAGTTCTATGCTGGCGACATGAAGGACATCCTCACCGACGAGTTCATTGCTGAGCATGGACAGCCCGACGTGATCATAACAGACCCGCCACGCGCTGGCATGCACCCCGACGTGGTTGACACCATTCTTCGCGCCTACCCCGACCGCATAGTGTATGTGAGCTGTAACCCTGCTACCCAGGCACGCGACCTGCAACTCATGGACGAGAAATATAAGGTGGCTGCCGTGCAACCTGTCGACATGTTCCCTCACACTCCGCATGTGGAGAACGTGGTGCTGCTTGTGAAAAGAGTGAAGAGTGAAGAGTGAAGAATTCTATAGCTTTGCTCTTAAGATAAATTTGCTCTTAAGATAAAAAAGAAAAAACTTATAAAAAAAGATGAAACTTATAAACAAGGCGCTGGCAGCAACCATTATGCTTGCCGGCGCAGCTCCGAGCCTATGGGCTCAAAAAAGCGAGCCGCAGGTAAAGGTCGTTAACGACATCAAGTTTAGCGGCTACGTCATGACCCAATACCAGTATTCGGACCAGAAGGATGCTGAGAGCAACTCGTTCAACATCCGCATGGTGCGTATGGCTCTCGAAGGACGCTTCTTCAACGATTTCTACTGGAAGGCACAGGTGCAGCTCAACGGCAACACCACAACCTTGGGCAGCTCACCGCGACTGGTCGACGCCTTCGCCGAATGGCAGAAATATAAGGAGGCACGCATCAAGATCGGACAGTTCAAACGCCCGTTCTCGTTCGAGAACCCCATGCACCCCATCGACCAGGGATTCATGAGCTATGCTCAGAACATCACGAAACTCGCAGGCTTCAGCGACCGCGTGGGCGAGCAGGCAAGCAACGGACGCGACATCGGCGTGCAGCTGCAGGGTGACCTTCTGCCTAACGCCAACGGCCGTCGTGTGCTCCACTATCAGGTGGGCGTGTTCAACGGTCAGGGCATCAACATGAAAGATGTGGACAACCGCAAGGATGTCATCGGCGGCATCTGGCTCATGCCTGTAAGCGGCATGCGTATCGGCGCATTCGGATGGACAGGCTCTTATGCCCGCACAGGCACATGGACAGAAAACGGAGAGACCGTGAGCGGCACACGCACCGTGAGCCGTAACCGCTACGCCATCAGTGGCGAGTATGTAAAGGACGACTGGACCTTCCGCTCCGAGTATATCCACAGCCAGGGCTACGGCTTCAGCACCACATACCAGAAAGACGGTCAGCAGAAAGACTGCACCATCAACACTGGCGCCGGCGACAAGGCCGACGGTCTCTATGCTCTCCTCATCGCTCCTGTGAAGAAGAACAAAGTTCACCTCAAGGCACGTTACGACATGTATCGCCCCAAGGCAGAGTGGAGCACCGCCAAGACTCAGTATGAGATTGGCGCCGACTATTGTCTTGGCAAGAACATCAAGCTCAACGCAGAGTATGTGTTTGTAAACGACCGCAAACTGGCAAAATCGAACTACAACATGCTCGATTTCCAGGTCGACGTGCGCTTCTAAACAAGCGCAACATAACATGTGATCCGTAAAAAACCACAACCCACTCTCAATAGAATGGAGCCGTGCGGCTCTGCCCTATTTATTACTTATTAACAAAAAAAATACGGACATGGAATATTCAGAAAACAGCAAGAGTTCACAATCGAACAATACCTCAAACCACAGTCATCACTACCGTAGCAGTAACAGATTTCAGCGTTTCCTGCATCGCAGCGATGAACAACTTGACGACGGCGAAGCATTCAAACGCTCAGCCATGAGCGCACGACGCCGTCGCAAACTGATAGCCAACATCGTGTTCACGCTGATGTGTGTCGTGGCTGTTTGCATCATCGCCTTCTTGCTTTGGGCAATGATGAACGGTGAATAAAAAGTTTATTGCAAAGATTAAAGAAAAAAGAAAAAAAAGGAAAAAAAGATAGAGACAATAGAGACATTTTTTAATTTGAAATTTTTGTTTGATTTTTCAAAATCTCAACAAGTTAAGAAATTGTCTCTATTGTCTCTATTGTCTTTTAAAAAACGCAAGCAAGGTCCGTCCCTATTGCCTCTATTGTCTTAAAAAAACGCAAGCGAGGTCCGTCCCTATTTGTCTCTATTGTCTTTTAAAACCAACGCAAAGGAGCATGGTTAAGACATTCTATTGTCTTAAAGAAGCAGCAACCCTTTAGAAGTTCATCGACAAGCCGAACGAAAGGTAGTCGCGGAACATCCAATAGCCATGATGTTCATCGCGCTCTCGCGAGTCATCGAAGCGTGAATAGAACTCAAGATGGGTGGCGAGATATTTGTTGAAACGGAAGTCGAACTTGTTAAGGATCTGCGCCTCAGCACGGCTGTAGGTGGTGTAGAAATACGACTCCACGCGCCATGTGAGGTTCTTGATGAACGCGATGTTGAAGTTGAGGTCAACACGCGAACCGTAGTCTTGCAGCGAGTGCTTGCCAGCCTTTATGCCATAACCACCTGCGAGATCAGCGCGGTCGCAATAGCGATAGTTGTAGGCAAACGTACCGATGTTAAGGTCTCCAACGACCTTCTTTTTAAACAGATTGAAGTTGGAGCGCATACCAAGCGACACGTTGAGGATTAACGGCGAACCAAAGTCGGTCTTCACATGCGATGAATTGTTGTCGAAGATACGGAGGAGCTGTGTGCGGGCATCGACCTGTAGCGAGTAAGACCACGACTTGACAGCTCTCAGGTTGAGGTTGCCCCTATAGTGCAGGTCGCTTGTGTTTGTCCTCACGCTGTGCACGGTGTCGGTCTTCGAACTGTTAAAGCCTAACGTTGCCTCCAGCATGTTCTCGAAGAAGATGCGCTTCTTGTTGTCATACATGGCATAGAGCTTCAGATACTCGCGCGTGGTATAGTTGTTCTCGCCACGACCGGGCCAGTTGCCTGAGAAATAGTTTTGTGCCAGGTCCACGGCAAACTGTCCCTTGAAGGTCCAGAAGTTTGGCTTTAGAAGCACAATGTCGGTCATGTCGATATCAATATCCTCTGCCTTAGGCTTCGTTTTGTCCACCAGCTCCGTAGAAGGCCCCACCTCCGAAGGCTTTGAGTTGAGTATTGGTCCCGCGGCATCCACCTCCGTCTGCGTACTGTGCACGAGGTCGGGGCGTCGCATATAGACGCTGAGCAACACATCGTCAACATCGCGGCCGATAGTGTCGGCAGAAAGCGAGAACCGGTCGCGCGACACATCATGATAGAACGTCATGGGCACGAACAACCGATAATATTTGTTCTCATGTTTAACCCCCATGCGCAACGAGTCGGCAAGCGTCTGCAGAGAGTCGAGGCGCTGTCGGCACACATCAAGCGAGTCGACATAAGAGCGCACAAGGGCAGGCACTGTGTCGCGACTGTGTGCCACGTTGCGCCCACGGCGTTTCTGCGCAGATGCAGAAAGCGCAGCAAGGGTCAAAAGAAGAAACAAAAGGAGGTATCTATGTTTCATAATGCAATCTTTTTCGGGTAAAACACTTACAATTTATCATAACCGCCCACATCCTTGACAACATCTGTAGGCACACAGCTGCAAAGGTAAGAATAAAATCTGAAAGTTGCTTGTTTGTTCGACAAAAATATGCTAACTTTGCACCTTGTATTATTGGTTTTAATTAATTTTTATCACCGTGGCTGAAACAAAATATATCTTCGTCACAGGCGGCGTAGTGTCTTCATTAGGAAAAGGCATCATCTCGTCGTCTATCGGTAAGCTCTTGCAGGCAAGAGGCTACAACATCACCATCCAGAAGTTTGACCCGTACATCAACATCGATCCGGGAACACTCAATCCATACGAGCACGGCGAGTGCTATGTCACCGTCGACGGTATGGAGACCGACCTCGACCTCGGCCACTACGAACGCTTCACAGGCATACAGACGACCAAGGCCAACTCGCTCACCACAGGACGCATCTACAAGGCGGTCATTGACAAAGAGCGACACGGCGACTACTTGGGCAAGACCATACAGGTGGTGCCACACATCACCGACGAGATAAAGCGCAACGTCAAGTTGCTTGGAAAGAAATATCATTACGATTTCGTCATCACCGAGATTGGCGGAACCATCGGCGACATAGAGAGCGCACCGTTCATGGAGGCCATACGTCAGCTCAAATGGGAGCTGGGAAAGAACGCCATCAACGTTCACCTCACCTATGTGCCCTACCTCCGCGCTGCGGGTGAGCTTAAGACCAAGCCCACTCAGCACTCGGTGAAGGAGCTGCAGAGCGTCGGCATACAGCCCGACGTCCTCATCCTGCGCACAGAGAAGCACCTGGAGCAAAACATCCTGAAGAAGGTGGCAAGCTTCTGCAACGTGGATCTCGACTGTGTGATCCAGAGCGAGGACCTGCCCAGCATCTACGAGGTGCCGGTGAACATGCAGAAGCAAGGCCTCGACACCGCCATCCTGCGCAAGATGGGCGAGCCCATCGGCGAGACACCTACGCTCGGACCGTGGCGCGAGTTTCTCGACCGCCGAAACAAGGCAACGGAGACGGTCAACATCGCGCTCGTGGGCAAGTATGACCTTCAGGATGCCTACAAGTCTATTCGCGAGAGCTTGTCACATGCCGGCACCTACAACGACCATAAGGTGAACATCACGTTCGTCAACTCGGAGCATCTCACCGACGACAACGTGGCAGATAAGCTGGCAGGACAGGACGGCGTGGTCATCTGCCCGGGCTTCGGACAGCGAGGCATTGAGGGTAAGATTGTGGCTGCCCACTACACCCGCACACACGACATTCCGACCTTCGGCATCTGCCTCGGCATGCAGATGATTGTCATCGAGTTTGCCCGTAACGTCTTGGGCTACGCCGATGCCAACAGCCGCGAGATGGACGAGAAGACGCCACACAACGTTATCGACATCATGGAGGAGCAGAAGAACATCACCAACATGGGTGGAACCATGCGTCTCGGTGCCTACGAGTGTGTGCTGAAGCAGGGTTCGCGCGTGTTCAACATCTATAAGAAGGAGCACATACAGGAGCGTCACCGCCACCGCTATGAGTTCAACAACGACTTCCAGAAGGAGTTTGAGAAGGCCGGCATGATGTGCGTGGGACGCAACCCCGAGAGCGACCTCGTGGAGATTGTGGAGATTCCGGGACTCAAATGGTACATAGGCACACAGTTCCATCCCGAATACCAGAGCACCGTGCTGCACCCCCACCCACTGTTTGTCGACTTCGTGAAGACGGCTATAGAAAACAAGAAAAAATAAAAACTCAAACAACAATAAGAAAGAAAAAGAAAAACCGTGGACAAAAACAACATCATCGGCTTTGTGCTCATCGCTGCCGTGCTGATAGGCTTCAGCATCTGGTCTCAGCCATCGGCTGAACAGAAGGCAGAGGCGGCAAGACAAGATTCCATTGCCGCCGTGACACAACAGAAAGCCATTGAGGCACAGAAAGTTGCCGCAGAGAAGAAGGCCGCAGAGGCCAAGGCTGCAGTGGAGGCCGACTCCACTGCTCTCTTCCATAAAGCGCTGCAGGGTACCGACTCGGCAGTGGTGCTGAAGAACAGTAAGGTGGAGCTGACCATCGGAACGAAGGGTGCGACAGTGGAGAAAGCTGTCATCAAAAACTTCACCGACCGCGAAGGCAACGCCAACGTGACGCTGTTCGACAAAAAGGACCAGAGCCTTAAGTTTATGCTCGCCGCAAAGGAGACAAACATCAACAGCGACGACCTCTACTTCCAGGCTACAGAGACAACCGACTCTACCGCCACCTTCACAGCTGTGGCTGGCGAGGGCAAGACCATCACCGTCAAGTATGTGCTCGGCAAAGACTATATGCTGCACATGCAGCTGCAGGCCAACGGCTTGCAGGGGCTGTTCGCTCCCAACACCAACACCATGGACATAGCATGGGAGGACCGTTGCCGTCAGCAGGAGAAGGGCTTTACCTTCGAGAACCGTTACACAACGCTCACCTATCATCTGAGCGACGGCGGTGCCAAGAACCTTAGCGAGACGGGTGATGACGACAAGACCATCGACGAGAAGACCGACTGGGTGGCTTTCAAGAACCAGTTCTTCTCGGCTGTGATGATTGCCAAGAACGATTTTGAGGCCAACGCACAGTTCAAGAGCATACCTCAGGAGAAGGGTTCCGGCTACCTCAAGCATTATAACGCAAACCTGAAGTCGTTCTTCGACCCTTCAGGCAAGACTCCGTCAGAGTTTGACTTCTACTTCGGCCCCAACGACTTCCGTCTGTTGCAGAGCGTGGAGAAGGAGTGTGCCTTTGGCAAGGATCTGGAGATGCAGCGCCTCGTCTACCTCGGCTGGCCGCTCTTCCGCATCATCAACCGTTGGTTCACGCTCTATGTGTTCGACTTCCTCACTGGTCTGAACATCAACATGGGCATCGTGCTCATTCTCATCACCTTGCTTCTGAAGCTCATCACCTATCCGTTGGTAAAGAAGAGCTACATGAGCTCGGCAAAGATGCGTGTGCTCAAACCGAAACTGGAGGAGGCCACCAAGCATCTCAACAAGCCCGAGGACCAGATGCAGAAGCAGCAGGCCATGATGGCAGAATATTCAAAGTATGGCGTGAGCCCGCTCTCTGGCTGTCTCCCCATGCTCATACAGATGCCTATCTGGATCGCGATGTTCAACTTCGTGCCTAACGCCATACAGCTGCGCGGCGAGAGCTTCCTCTGGATCCATGACCTCTCGACCTATGACCCCATCTTCGAGTGGAACCACAACATCTGGCTGCTGGGCGACCACCTGTCGCTCACCTGCGTGCTGTTCTGCGTGTCGCAGCTCCTCTACTCTTGGATGACCATGCGTCAGCAGCGCGACCAGATGGTAGGACAGCAGGCTGAGCAGATGAAGATGATGCAGTGGATGATGTTCCTCATGCCGCTCATGTTCTTCTTCATGTTCAACGACTACTCGGCAGGTCTTAACTTCTACTATTTCGTCAGCCTCTTCTTCAGCGCCGCCATCATGTGGGCACTGCGCAAGACGACCAACGACGAGAAGCTGCTCGCCATTCTTGAGGCTCGTTACGAGGAGAACAAGAACAAACCGCAGAAGCTCAGCGGCCTGGCAGCACGTCTGCAAGCCATGCAGGAGCAGCAGAAGGAACTGCAGCGCCAGCGTGAAGAGCTACAACGTAAAAAGAATATGCTTGGCAAGTAGGCAAGCAGACCATTGACGGGCAGACAGGGAGATATGCGTATCTTTATGTAACGGGAAACCTCGTGAGCATATCTCCTCGTCTGCTCGTCTTTTGTCTATCCACCTGTCTACCTAAAAAAACAACAACATCATGTTTAAGACCCTATCTTTAGCCGCTGCTGCCATAATGGGCTGCGCCGGCGCTAACGCACAAACAATGATTGGAAAAACAACAGACCTCACCGGACTGACCACCAACGACCGCATGACACCAGAGGCGCTCTGGGCCATGGGACGCATAGGTGATGCCGCCGCTTCGCCAGATGGCAAGACGGTGGCCTACCAGGTGGGCTACTACAGTGTGAAACAGAACAAGAGCCACCAGATGCTCTACACGCAGACAGCCGACGGCAAGCAACAGACCGTGCTCACCACATCGGCAAAGAGCGAGACAGACCCCGCGTGGATTGAGGGCGGCAAGCGCATTGCCTTCCTCACAGACGGGCAGCTCTGGTCTATGGCTCCCGACGGCACCGACCGCCGACAGCTCACAAAGAGCGACATCGACATCGAGGGATTCAAGTTCTCACCCGACGGCAAGAAGGTCATCCTCATCAAGTCGTTGCCTTACCACGAGAGCATAAAGAAGAACCCCGAGGACCTGCCTTTGGCAACAGGACGTCTGGTTACCGACCTCAACTACCGCCACTGGGACCATTATGTGGAGAGCATACCCCACCCCTTTGTGGCAAACGTCACAGAACAGAGTGTTGACGAAGGCGTAGACATGCTTAAGGACGAGCCTTACGAGTGTCCAATGGCACCATTCGGAGGAGTGGAGCAGCTCAACTGGAGTCCCGACTCTAAATTTGTCGCTTACACCTGCCGCAAAAAGACAGGCGTAAACTATGCCGTGTCTACCGACTCTGACATCTACCTCTACGACATCGCCACGGGCAACACACGCAACCTGTGCAAGCCCGCCAACTATAAGCCCGTCGACTTTGACCCGACAAAGACAATGAAGACACAGGCTATCAACCACCAGAAGGAGGACCTGAACATGGGCTACGACGTGAACCCGAAGTTCTCGCCCGACGGACGCTACATTGCATGGCAAAGCATGGCTCGCGACGGCTACGAGAGCGACCGTAACCGCCTGTGCGTATATACGCTCGCCGATGGCACAAAAAACTATGTGACAGAGACGTTCGACTCAAACGTTGACGATTTCTGCTGGGCCAACGACTCGCGTACCTTATATTTTATAGGTGTGTGGCACGCCTGCGAGAACCTCTACCAGACAAACCTGAGAGGTGAGGTGAAGCAGCTTACCGACGACTGGGCCGACTTCGGCTCTGTGCAGCTCCTCAACAACGGCAACAAGCTGCTGGCATCTCGCCATAGCTTCCAGCAAGGCGACGAGCTGTATGTGGTAACTCCCGGCAAGGATGCAAAGAAGACAAAGGTGCAGCAGCTGACCTTCGAGAACAAGCTGTTCTATGACAAGCTCGCCTTCGGCAAGGTGCAGGAGCGCTGGGTGAAGACAACCGACGGCAAGGAGATGCAGTATTGGGTGATCCTGCCGCCCCACTTCGACGAGAACAAGAAATATCCCACACTGCTGTTCTGCGAGGGTGGCCCACAAAGCCCCGTGAGCCAGTTCTGGAGCTACCGTTGGAACATGCAGATCATGGCGGCAAACGATTATGTGGTGATTGCACCTAACCGTCGCGGACTGCCGGGCTTCGGTTCAGAGTGGAACGAGCAGGTCAGCGGCCACTGGACCGGACAGTGCATGGACGATTATCTCACAGCCATCGACGATGCTGCCAACAACCTGCCGTTCGTTGACAAGGACAAGCTGGGATGTGTGGGCGCAAGCTTCGGAGGCTTCTCTGTCTACTATCTCGCCGGCCATCACAACAAGCGCTTCAAGGCGTTCATCGCCCACGACGGAGCCTTCAACCTTGAGTCGATGTACACCGACACAGAGGAGGCTTGGTTCTCTAACTGGGAGTATGAGGATGCCTACTGGAACCGCGACCAGACAAACAACGCCAAGCGCACATACGAGAACTCGCCTCACCGCTTCGTCGACAAGTGGGACACGCCCATCCTCTGCATACACGGCGAGAAAGACTACCGCATAAACGCCAACCAGGGCTTCGGAGCATTCAACGCCGCACGCATGCGTGGCATACCCGCCGAGCTCCTCATCTTCCCCGATGAGAACCACTGGGTGCTGAAACCACAGAACGGCGTTCTTTGGCAGCGCACGTTCTTTGGATGGTTGGACCGCTGGCTTAAGTAATTTATTATTTATTAGTTATTATTTATTAGTTATTATTTATTAGTTATTATTTATTAGTTATTATTTGATGGATTATGCACGGAGCAGGCATATTACTAAACGACAAAGCCATGGCTTTTGCTGTAAGGATTGTCAATCTTTACAAGTGGTTGCGCGATGATAAAAGGGAACATGTGCTTAGCAAGCAACTTCTGCGCTCTGGCACAAGCATCGGAGCCAACATCGCAGAATCGAGAGCAGCAATAAGCCGAGCCGACTTCGTTTCGAAACTATACATAGCCGCAAAAGAATGCAGAGAAACCCAATACTGGATAGAACTCTTATACAAGACAGAATACTTGAACGAAAAGCAATACCTGTCTATAAAAGAAGATTCAGAAGAAATCGGAAAAATCCTCTCATCAATAACCAAAAAGATGAAGCCAAATAATAACCAATAAATAATAAGTAATAAGTAACAAGTAATAAGTAATAAATAATAAGTAACAAGTAATAAGTAACAAGTAATAAATAATAAGTAACAAGTAATAAATAACAAATAATAAATAACAAATAATAAATAATAAATAATAAATAATAAATAATAAATAATAAATAATAAATAA
>OCRP01000772.1_pt1 | contig 23666 bp, 15 predicted proteins | sample 1538871 | NCBI WGS metagenome assembly OCRP01 (sample SAMN04571731, study PRJEB22368) | human gut metagenome | biome: human gut; material: stool | host: Homo sapiens | place: Luxembourg | collected 2012-09-20 | reverse complement strand
TAGTTAAACACCATCCACTTGGCAAATTATTCTCATAATGCGGCTTATCAGAAGTTGTCTTAGTCTTTTTAGGGCGTTTGATTTTGCCTTCCTTGATAAGGCGTTCTTTCTCGGCACGGATGCGCTCAAGGAGCACTGATGCAGGCTCATCGTTAGGGTCTTGCGGTACAAGTTTACCATGTATCGCAAGGTCAAGTATCTTTTGGCGTAATGCTTTAGTATTCATTTGTTATTTGTCTTCTTCAAGTTTCTTTATTTCCTCGTTCTCTTCAAACTCCTCAATCCATTCCTTCACCTTAGCTTGCAGTAAAGCCTTGTTAGGCAAATAGAGTTGGTAAGCCGACGCATAGATATTGGCATCCTTAGGTAGAGTCAGCTCTACGAGGGCATCATTCTTCTCCTTACATAGAAGAATACCAATGGTTGGTTTCTCGAAATCCAGCTTGACATAGCGGTCATAATAGTTGACATACATCTGCATCTGTCCGAGGTCCTGATGAGTGAGTCTGTCTATCTTCAAATCAATGAGCACATAGCATTGCAACAAGCGGTTGTAGAACACCAAGTCAACAAAGAAATGCTGTTCTTCAAAAGTGAACCGCTTCTGTCGTGCCTCAAAAAGAAAGCCTTTACCAAGTTCGAGCAAGAATTGCTGCATCTTGCTGATAATGGCGTTTTCCAGTTTAGATTCGGAATAAACGGAATCCGGCCTCAAGCCCAAGAACTCCAATGTGATAGGATTCTTTATGATGTCTGATGGTTTTTCTACTATCTGCCCCTCTTTCGCCAAGCGCATCACCTCGTCCTTATTGCGACTCAAAGCCAATCGTTCATAAAGACAACTACCAACCTGTCTATTCAGTTCACGCACACTCCAATTCTGTTGTTTCGCCTCAATCTCATAGAAGTTGCGCTCGTCGTGATTCTCGATACGCATAAGTATAAGATAATGCGACCAAGACAAGTCGAACTGAATTTGACAAACACCGTCTGTCAATTTCGCATACGCCAAGTAAAACTGTCGAATTTGTCGCAAATTAGAGTAAGACCATCCATCGCCGTACTTCAGGCACAGTTTCTCAGAAAGAACTTTTAACACCTTCTTGCCATACGTTGCACGTTCATATCCCTTCTGCTCATCCTCCACAATATATTTACCTACACCATAATAAGTGTAGACCATTGTAGTGTTCACAGTAGTTTTAACATGCTTGTGCGCCTCGTCAATAAGTTTTGAGATATGCCCGAAGAGAGCATCCTCTCGCTTTATGATTTCATCCATGTTCTTAATCATCCTTGATGTCAACCAACAATTTTTCAAGTTCGCTCACCGCCTTGCTGATACTTTGGCTTTGTTCCTTTATGGTAGCCATCAGTTCCTCCAGGGTATGTTCCTCTTCCTCGCCACCTTGTTTAATCCAAGTGATGTCGAGAGACGTCTTGTCACGGGCGATGAGTTCTTCAACTGAGTATTTGCGCCAACGTCCTGACGGATTACTCTCAGCATCGTAGGTTTCGGTGCGATTGTTGATATTGTCGGGGTTATAGCATTTCACGAAGTCGTCGAGATGATGGCGCTCCAATTTGTTAGTGGCAAGCGTATGCTTGATGTCAGTACGGTAGTCATAAAACCAAACCTCCTTTGTTGGCTGTCCCTTTGTGAAGAACAGCACGTTAGCCTTTACGCCCTGCGCATAGAATATACCAGTAGGCAGACGCAGGATAGTGTGCAGATTGAAATCAGAAAGAAGGCGTTTACGGATAGTCTCGCCAGCACCACCCTCAAAGAGAACGTTGTCAGGAAGTACCACAGCAGCACGTCCGCCAATCTTCAGCATCAGCATCATGTGCTGGAGAAAATTGAGCTGATTATTCTTAGTCTCCACATAGAAGTCGGGGCGGTTAAGCTCCACAGACCCTGCCGGACGCTGACCGAAAGGAGGATTGGCAAGGATAACATCTACGAGCGTTTTAGGCTCACGTTCCAACGAATCTTCACAAGAGATGGGGCTGCGGTCAGTACCCACACCATGCAGATAGAGGTTCATGGAAGCGAGTGTGACGACAAGTGAAGTATTGTCTACGCCATGCAGAGCCTTGTTGCGCAGAAAATCGCGTTTAGCCTTGTCGGCCGACTGATTCTTCATATAGTCATAAGCCGTGAGAAGGAAGCCACCCGTACCACAGGCAGGGTCGCACACCGTCTCGCCAATCTGTGGGCGGATGCAGTCCACCATAGCTTTGATGAGCGGACGCGGCGTAAAATACTGTCCAGCGCCACTCTTCTTGTCCTGTCCGTTCTTTTCCAGAATGCTCTCATATATAGCACCCTTCACGTCAGCATCCATAACAAGCCATTGCTCCTCATCAATCATGGTGATAACCTTCTTCAAGTAGACAGGTTTGTCAATTTTGTTCTGCGCTTTGGTGTAGATGGTACCGATAAGATTGTCTTGCTCGCTGAGCACTTTTAGCGTTTCCTCATACTGTTTCAAAAGATCCAGTCCGTCGAGCTTTATAAGTTCTTCCCACTGATATCCAGCAGGTATTGCTGACTCTTCTCCAAACATCTCTACGTTCTCTGCGTCCATCTTGAGAAAAAGCAGATAAGTGAGTTGCGTGATATAATCGGTGAAGCCAATACCTTGTCCTGCAAGTGTAGTGGCGAGATTCCATACTTTCTTGGTGAGCGATTGCTCAGTAGATATATTGTTTGCCATAATTCAAAGTTATGCTGTTTTTCTTAAAACTACAAAATTAAACAAAGAAAGAAGAGCGTCGTCCACCTTCTGCTTAGTACCGAATGCAGCTATCATCTGAGCAGCTTGAGTGCGGTCGTCCTCTCGAATGTCGTTTATGGTGCAAGCACCGTTACTTGCCACATAGTCCACAATCTGGCTCATGAGCTGCTTCTGTCGTTCTGATATGTCACGATGCCACTGACCACACCAAAGATTGAAGTATTGTCGGGCAGTAGTGCAAACGCTGTCCAGACGTTCAATCTGGCGATAGGCAAAGCGCACCAACTGTATGATATTGGTAAGAGCCTCGCTCTCCTCCTTTTTGGTGGCGCGTCGCACGTGGTTTGGAGAAACGATGGCATAAGAGTTCCAAAGCTGCTTCGTGCTGAAACGATTGTTTTCCATCTTCAGCTTGTTCTCCAAATCTTTCATCATATCAAAATTGATAGGCTCACCACTCTGATTATAGATAATGCGCAATGCCTCAATCTCATCGGCATGATTGCGACAATACTGTTCAAAAGCCTCTGTAGTGTCTTTAGCTTCCTCTACAGAGAAGCCCTTGGATATAAGCGTATCCTCACCAGGCATGAGCGTATTGACAAAACCAGCAGCAAGAATCAGGATGTATCGGCGCACATCAGCATGATTGGCAACTGGAGCAACAAGTCCCTTGCGCTCGTTGTTCGGCTCATTAATATCATTGTAAGGTGGCAACGTGTCGTTTTCCAGAGCATCGTATACACGCTGTGCAATAGCATCCATAGAGTCACTTGCCAATCGCTCAAACTCTGCACGCTGACTATTGTCGGCCTTGTTGTGGAGACGAGACAAAGTAGCAGCCAGACGTTTTAGATACATATTAGGCAGATTGCCATGAGCAATTCGCTCAAGCAATTCCTTCAATGTAATAGTAATAGTGTCAGGGCCATCACCTTGTTCCGGTATAGACATAGTATGCTCGGTAACACCCACGGCATCGACAAGGAAGAAACAGTCCTTACTGAAGGCATTAGGTGTCACGGCTCTAAGCTGTTCATCGCCAATGGTGCGCACGCCACGACCCTTCATCTGAATATAAAGCGGCTCAGATTCTACATCGCGCATGAACATCACCACTTCGAGCGGTTTCACATCAGTACCCGTAGCCACTAACGTACAAGTGACAGCAATGCGGAAGTCACGGTCGTTGCGGAACTGGCGGATAAGCTCATTACTGTCGCCTGCCGAATAAGTAATCTTCTGTACATATCTGTCCATATTGGCTTTCGGACATTTCTCGCCAAACACCTCTTTGGCAATGTTCACGATATTTGTTGCATGGGTCTCATTAAGCGCAAAAATGAGAGTCTTAGGGAGATATGCATAGTTCGGCTCACGTTGTGGGTCGTTGAACATCTCCGTATATACAGCATCACGATAAGTTGTAAGAATAAGCTTTATCTGAGACGGGTTGATAATAGAACGGTTAAGCTCCGTCTTCGTGTAATTCTTAGTCTCTCGTGTGTTTATCTCTTCCGTCTTACCAGTATAGCGAGTTTCCACACGCACACGGTCGCCTTTCAATATAGCACCACCATTCTCCGTAGCCTCCGTCTTTATACGATACACACGGTGGTCCACATTCACACCATCCACAATACTCTTTTCAAGCGTATAGTTCACAATGCGGTTGTTGTTGAAGAACGCCATGGTTTCGGGTATAGGTGTAGCCGTAAGACCAACAAGACGAGCCGTGTCGAAATATTCAAGCACCCTTCGCCAGTTGCCGTAAATGCTTCGGTGACACTCATCAATGACAATCATGTCAAAGAAATCGTGTGGCAGATTAGGATTGTCAGGAAGCGTAACCTCAGCTGTTGCTTCATCATTGTCATCATCGTCGGTGTCTTCAATGTCTTCACCTTTCAACAATGAGAACAGACGTTGAATAGTGGATATCAACACATTACAGTCTGATGGTATTTTAGCAGACTTCAATCGCTCCACACCATAGATGGTGTTGAAAGCTTCACCATTGTCAGTGAGGCGGAATGTGCCGAACTCATTCTCTGCCTGTCGTCCGAGATTGTTGCGGTCAACAAGAAAAAGAACATGGCGCATCGGAGTATATGCCAACATACGATAGGCAGCAAGACAAGCGGTGTAAGTTTTTCCTGCGCCTGTAGCAAGCACCATAAGCGCACGGTTTTGCCCACTACGGAAACTCTTTTCCAATTCCGTAATAGCCTCGTACTGACATTCACGCAATCCCTTCTTGCGTAACGTTGGCAGACCGGCAAACGGATCGTCAATGCCAAGCATTCTTGCTATCTCCTTTGGTGTATGAATACGGTTGAGATCATCCCATTCCGTGTTTGTTTTGCGAAAATCCTGGAATAATACAACCCTGCTATTAGACTTATATAAAAAAGGAATATGCTTTTGCCAAGACTGGTAGCATCGAGGAACTCTCTTGGCATAAGTGGCCACTTGTTCGCTAACCTTATCAGAATCGACATCCACCTCCTCACGTTTAGCTTCCAACACACCACACACCTTGCCGTTAATGAACATAAGATAGTCAGCTTCGAGATTACCTTTTAGCAATCCTTCACGCACGGCTACAGCAGACATCGTAGGCTCAAACTCATCACGGTTGACAACTTGCCAACCTGCATCTTCAAACCAACGGTCAATCTTTACTCTTGCTTTTTCCTCTGGTGTCATAGCTTAATTCTCCTCATTTTCTGATAATAGCGTATTATCAGAAGTTGTAAAACTTGGTAGACAGGATATATTCATATCCGACATACTTAGATTTTGTTATCGTTGACTACCTCCGTATTTAACAATCTTGCTACATCTACATTCAATGCTTTTGCAATGCGCAGTAGATTTTTAAGGTCGGGCTGACTTGCATTTGTCACCCACTTTGAAATCGTAGCTTGGTCCTTGCCTAATTGTTCGGCAAGCCATTTATTTGACTTCTGCTCCTCTGCAAGAACTATCTTTAATCTATTGATTTGTTCTCTTGACATACCTTAAAGAATATATATGGCAAAGATACATAAAGAATATGAGAACGCTTTATAAATTTGTTAAAAAATTACTTGATAGATAGAAAATTTGTTGAATTAATCAAATTAATCCCTTTACATATACACCTCAATTCCATTCACTTCAAAGATGCAGACATCTCGAAGCTGCCGGATTTCGTTAGAGTCCAAAAGTATTTCATGAAGATCTTTCGTCTTATGAAGAATTTCCATGTAATGTGAAAAACTGATACCTAAAAATTCATCACGATTGATTTTGGCAGCCACTAGCGGCCATTTTTGCAAAGAGAAATTGTCAATGTCGATAACATCTTTATTTACAGCTATTTGTAATTTGCTCGCCAATGGCGAGCAAATTAAATATTGCTTCCAATATTCGTCATGCTTAGGTAAACGGCAAAGCCGAGCCGACAAGGAGGAAAGCAACCTCCTAAAACAAGTTGGAAACAGCATAAAGAGGATTTACGATTACCTTCTTTCCTGTAGGACTGACGAACTCACCGAAATTTTCCAAAGAACAGCGGATGGCATATTCAATATGCTCTTTCTCCATAAAGACATAAAGACTTGCCATCGAGCCGCGCAAACCAGACTTCACTTCCATCGGAACGATGTCAATGCCACGAGACAAGATATAATCGACCTCCGAAACCGTTCCGCGAGCCAGGTTCTGCCAATAATATAAGTCATGACGCTCATTTGACGACATATACTTAAGCAATTCCAGACCTGCCACCATCTCCGTCAAACTGCCTTTATCGACCAAGTCGGCTGTATTGGCAACCAACAGTTCTTTCACTATCGAATTAGTAGAATCTCCTATTCCTAACAGATTAAGCAGAAATCCATGGTCTATAAGATTATACTTTACAAATTTCGGATTGATCTCAGCACCAAGCGGAATGCCGTTTGCCGCCGTATGCCATACCGGTATGATGATGCCTGCATCTCTCAGCATCTCCAAAGCATTCTTCACTTGCAATGTGGTGTATCCACCTTCCACTTGGCTATAAACGAATTTGCTCCCCACTTGATGAGCCACGCTAAACAATGTTTGGCGCAACAAAGCAGGATTAACCTTTGACTTATATTTCACAAAATCGTCTATATAAGTTTGCTTCAACTCACTAAGCACAGAGTCAGCCTCCAAAAAGCTGCTTGTCTTGACATACTTGGCCACAGCAGCAGGCATGCCACCTATAAGCAAGAAAGAACGGAACCGCTCCACCAAACGCTCATAGAAGACATTCGTCAACGGATTTTGAGATGTGGCTTTCTGCTTCATCCTTACTAACCCGTCTTCGCCTAAAGCATAGAGAAATTCATCAAAAGACATCGGATATACAAACATCGAACGGATGCGTCCAACCCCATAAGCTCCTAAATCTTTCAACGCAAATTCTAATAGAGAGCCTGCCGCTACAACATGAAGTTCGGGATAATCTTCCTTGAAGAACCACAAGCTATGTATGGCATTGGGACATGCCTGTATCTCGTCTAAGAACAACAACGTTTTACCGGGAATTACGGGAACGTTGAAATATGCCGACAACTGCTCCGAAATATACTTCACGTTCAAGTCGCCGTCAAAGAATTCCTTGACAGTCTTGTCACGTTCAAAGTTCACTTCCAAGAAATAAGGAAACGACTCTCCCAAGTGTCTAATGGCACTTGACTTACCAACCTGTCGTGCTCCCCTGACAAGCAACGGTTTATGTTCTACGGCACTTTTCCACGCCTCTAATTCCTTATCTATTAGCCTTCTCAGATAACCCATATCTTTATTTTATTGATTTACAATGCAAATATAGCACTTTTATCTGAATAAAATCACATCGCCTGAGTGTTTTTGTAAAAAAGTCAGAGGTTTTTTATATGGGTTTTATAAAAAAGTCAGATGTTTTTTGTATGGATTTTGCAAAAAAGTCAGAGGTTTTTTGCATGGGTTTCGCAAAAAAGGCAGCCATCACACATTAAGCGGATGACTGCCTTTTTTGATAACAGTATTCTAAGCGACAAAAATGCTTTACTTCTTGATTTCCTCAGGCAACACAGGCATGGCTCCGTTCTGTGTGCAGACGTAAGCGCTGACCTGAACGGCACGTTTGTGAGCTTCAGACACGGGCATGCCAGCGAGGATAGAGGCGCAGAAGGTGCCTGTGAACGAGTCGCCTGCTCCCACGGTGTCGGCAACCTCAACCTTGGGTGTGGGCTGGTAAGACATCTCGCCGGGAGTGAACACATAGCTGCCGTTGGTTCCGCAGGTGAGCACGAGCATGTCGAGGTCATACTTGCCCAGGATGAGCCAGCACTTGTTCTCGATGTCGAGACCGGGATAGCCAAACATGCGGCCGATGAGCACAAGCTCCTCGTCGTTGATCTTAAGCACGTTGCAACGCTTCATACTCTCGCAGATCACCTCCTTGGTGTAGAAGTTCTGACGCAGGTTGATGTCAAAAATCTTCATACAGCCCTTGGGTGTTGCGTCGAGGAACTTATAAATGGTCTCGCGGCTCACCACGTTACGCTGTGCCAGCGAGCCCCAGCACACAGCGCGTGCGTTCTCAGCCACTGCCTTCAGGTCGTCGTTGAAGGGGATGTTATCCCACGCCACGTTCTCTTTGATGTCGTATGTGGGTATGCCCTCACCGTCGAGCTCCACCTGCACGGTGCCTGTGGGGTATGGCACACGCGGCATGCAATATTGCAATTTCTTTTCTTTAAGCTGCTCAATGGTCTCTTCAGCAAGTTTATCCTCACCGAGAGCACTCACAGCGATAGAGTTAAGACCAAACTGTCCTGCGTGGAACGCGAAATTTGCAGGAGCACCACCAAGTTTCTTTCCTTCGGGAAGCACATCCCAGAGTGCTTCACCGAGACCTACTACGTAATCCATAAATAATATAAGAAGCCCCACCCCAGCCGCCGAAGGCGGCTTTCCCCTCACAACCGTTAGAGAGAAAGCCCCACCCCCTCGCCGCTAACGCGGCTCACCCCTCCCCTTATGGAGGGGAGTGATATGCTGGGCAAGGTGCTGTTTTTATTTGTTAGTTATTATTTATTAGTTATTATTTGTTATTTGATATTTCTTTTTAATATCTCTTTAGCCCCCACTCCACCTTAAAACCCAAGACACCCAACCACCCAAGGCATTCTACTCCCCTCTCCCGCTCGACCTTTGGTCGCTTGCCAGAGCAAGAACATGGAGGGGTTAGCCACGTTAGCGGCGAGGGTTGGGGCTTTCAAGGCATTCTACTCCCCTCCCTAAGGGGAGGGGGAAGCCGCGCTTCGCGCGGCGCGGGGGTGGGGCTTCAGCGTGGGGGTGTTGCCCTTATTGTTTCACCCTCGGAATATAGCTAAGCAGATAAACCACGCCCACCGCCATGACCCCGGCAGCCCATATCTGCGGGTACACAGCGCCGGCAGCCTTGGCAGCATCGCTGGCGAAGCCCATGAACAAGGGGAAGACGGTTCCGCCGAAGAGACCCATGATCATCAGTCCGCTCACCTCGTTCTTCTTCTCGGGAGCAGAGAGCATGGCCTGCGAGAACACGATAGAGAACACGTTAGAGTTGCCGTAGCCCACGAGAGCGATGGCAGCCCACAGCTCCCACTTCTCTGTGCCGAACACGAAGCCCACCATGGCGAGAGCCATCATCACAACGATGATCGCGAAGAAGGTGCGTATGTTGAGCTTGCGCATGATGATGGAGCCGGTGAAGCAGCCCAAGGTACGGAAGGCGAAGTAGATGCTGGTGGCATATTCAAACTTGCTCAGCGTGTCGCCGTCGGTGCCGAGGCGCTCAAGCATGATCTTTGGAGCCACAGCGTTGGTGCCCACGTCGATGCCCACATGACACATGATGCCGATGAACGAGAGCAGGATGAGCGGTGTGCCGAGCATCTTCACGCTGTCCATGAAGCCCGATGCCTTGCCCTCGACAGGCTCCTCCTCGATGTTGGTGAGTCCGAGCGAGAGGGTTGCGATCATGCCGATGACGAAGAACAGGAGGAAGAGAATGCGCCAGCTCAGGCCGAGGATGGGAGCCGATGTCGTTGCGCCCCATGCTGCGATGAGCGGAGCGATGAACGAGGCGATGGCCTTGACAAACTGTCCGAAAGTGAGCGTCGAGGCGAGGTGTCCCTTCACGAGCATGGTCACCAGCGGGTTGATGCTCGTCTGCATGATGGCGTTGCCTATGCCGAGGAGCGAGAACGAGATATACATGAGCCAGAGCTGGCTCTGCGGTGTGGGCATGAAGCTGTCGAAGAGCGGCAGCAGCACAGCCACGGTTGTCACGATGAGCGAGAGCATGACGGTCTTCTTACGTCCTATCTTGTTCATGAGCATGCCCGTAGGCACAGAGAAGATAAGGAACCAGAAGAACACGAGCGAAGGGAAGAAGTTGGCGGCAGAGTCGCTCAGTCCGAAATCTTCCTGCATGTTGTTGGACACAGCGCCGACGAGGTCGACGAAACCCATTGTGAAGAAGGTAATCATCACGGGTATGAGTGTCAGTTTGCTTGAGTTTGTACTGTTCATTTAGCTATAGGATAAATAAATTTTTGTTTTCTTTATTTGTTAAGATTGTAAACCACATATTTTGCCTTGCCCTTTACCAGCACCTTGTTATAAGGCTTGGTCGGGAACACGAGGTTGGTCATTGCCATCTTGCCGTCGGCATCGAACGCCTCGATGCTGCTGCGGTCGATGAAGAGGCGGAGCTGTGACATCTTGCCGTGAACTGGAGCCACGGTGAGGGCAGCGAAGTCGTCGCTGAACTCTTTCTGTCCGCTCTTCGTGCGGTCCATGGCGAACGTGCGGCTCTTCTCGTCGTAGGTCATCACCACCTGCTCACCCTTGTCGTTGGCGAGGGTTATGGTGGCGTTGCCCTTGAGTGTCACGACCATCTCGCAAGCTTCGGTAAGGGTCTTTGTAGCCTTCTTCGGGCGTGCTGCTGCAAGCTCGGGCGAAGGAGTGACGCCACAATAGGTCTGACCCTGATACTCGTAGAGGTCGAGGTCGCGGGGCACCGAGTTGGCAGAGCGGTACTGCATTGTTGGCACTTGGTTGGCATACTGCCAGTTGCTCATCCACGCCATAGCCACGCGACGGCCGTCGGGAGCGTTGTCGAAGGTCACGGTGGCATAGTGGTCCTTGCCATAGTCCATCCACTTGGTCACCTCGGGAGCCGACTCGCATGTGAACTTATGTCCGTCAAACTGTCCCACGAAATATTGTGTTGCTGAGCCGCCGAACGGGCCGCCGGGGTTTATGTTGCAGAGGAGCATCCACTTATACTGGTCTGTGCCGCGCACCTTCATCTTCATGAGGTCGGGACACTCCCACACGCCGCCGTGGTTGCCATACTCGGCACCAAACTGGCTCTCCAGCTTCCATTCCTTAAGGTCTGCCGACGAATAGATGTCCATGTGCTGACCTTCGGCCATGATCATGTTCCAGCGTTTGATGTCCTCGTTCCAGAACACATGAGGGTCGCGATAGTCGGGTGTGTTGCTTGTGAGCACGGGGTTTCCGTCATATTTTGTAAAGGTCTGTCCGTTGTCGTTGCTGTAGGCAATGCTCTGTGTCTGGTTCTCTCCAGCCGATGTGTACATGGCTACCACGGCACCCTTGCCGAAGCCGGCGGTGTTGTTATGGTCAACCACAGCCGAGCCGCTGAAGATCGTTCCCCAGGCGTCAGCCTCAATGGGGGCACCCTGGAAGGTCCAGTGGATCAGGTCGGTAGATGTAGAGTGGCCCCATGTCATGTTCTCCCACTGTGAACCATAGGGGTTATACTGGAAGTAGAGATGCCACACGCCGTCCTTGTAGAACATGCCGTTGGGGTCGTTCATCCATCCCCATGCGGGTGTGTGGTGATAGACGGGGCGATATTTTTCGCGGTTGGCGGTGTCGAACGTGTCGGAGAACTGCATCTTCTTCCAGCAGGTGAAGCCCGACAGCTCACCGTCGTTGCGGTAGGTGCCGTTGACATGTATGTCAAGAGCCAGCTTTGCGTCATCGCCAAACTGCTTGAGGTCAAGGGGCACATAATAGTCGATATGGTTTGAAGCGAGACGCACGTTCAAGGCTTTCACCTGTGTGTTGTTTTTCACAACCTTTATGTTGCACATCTCTGCCTTCTCCTGCACAGGCAAGAGAAGATAGTTCTTCTGTTCGTTGATGCGGTAGATGCAGTGGTTACTGCTCAGGAACCGGGCGTCTTGTGCCGAAGCGGCGAAGGCCAGTGAGGCGAGCACCGTTGCTGCCATCGTGCGGCCCAAAATTGTTTTTATCATATCTTTTTCGTTTTTAGTTTAGGAACGTCAATTCCTTGAAACTTGTTAATTTTTCGTCGTTTTTAAACTCGCATTTTATAGATTAATGCAGGTGGGTAAGAAACTCACAATTCTTGTTTAAGCCCGCAAGTTTTTTTAGCACTCGCGTTTTTTATTGATGATTTGAGTTCGTTTATTGAAGATCTGAAGCGTCATTGATTGTTTTCTGCTGCAAATTTAATGTATCTTCTCAAAAACGAATATCATAAATGTTTCGTAAGGTTGCAAAAATAAACACATAAACGGAAAAACCTGTTATATGCAACAAAATTCGGATGTTTTGAACGGTTTTTATAACTTTATTTTATGAGAGGAAACAACAAAAGGCCATCTCCGGTATAAAACCAGTTAGGGCTGCAAACGGCATTGTTGCCGTTTGCAGCCCTAACTTATGTATGCGAACACCTACTTACACTTCAATATTTAAACAAATCATCCATTGTCACCTCGCTTTGAATCATTCCGTATTGAGCATTCTTCACCAATCCATAAGTAGTAACGAATGTAAGATGAAGAGCCTTGTTGGTTCCTGTTACTTCACGAAACAATTCTCTCCTACTAATAATATGCTCAAGATAAGCTGGTGTAATCTCAAAAGGTCTCATGCAGAACTTCATTTCGCAGAGGTTTATCGTTTGGTCGCGTCTGTCTATAACCAAATCTATTTGAGCACCTTCACGTTTTTTGCCATCAGCATCCATAGTTGGAAGTGTAGCCCATGAGCAAACAGACGTCTGCACTCCATCTATACCCAAAGCCCATTTGATTTGCCTGATATGATGAAGACACACTTGCTCAAAAGCATAGCCACACCAGGCACGGTGACTTGGAGAGTCGATAGCATCAGTCCAAAATCTCTCGTCCATACCGTTAGAATCCTTGATATAACGAAGGTGGAACAATGAAAACAGATCGGTAAGCTGATATATGGCTTCCCGTTGTTTTTTGTTAAATGAGGAGTAGCGACGAATGAAGTCGCAATTGCATAGATTCTCTAATATTTCCGACAGCTTGCCGTTGTCGGTAATACCACATTCCTGTATAATCTCTTGACGGGTCATACCCTTGGTTTTCTTTGATAGTAGTTCTATTATCTTGCGATAGTTCTTGCTATCCCTGAACAATGACCTAAACAAGAAGTCAAACTCTCTACGCAATTCACCATTCTCAACAAAAAACAAATTGTTGATGTTTTGAGCCAAACTTAACTTGGGTTGCAACATGTTCAAATAATACGGCGTACCACCCAACATCATATAGCACTCTACTATCTGATGACGATTGAACACAATACGGTTTTCTTGTAAGAACGCTTCAGTCTCTCCTAAAGAGAAAGGTGCAAGATAAATGCTGTGTGTCACACGGTTATGCAATCCTCCCTTGTCGCCCAATAGCTTGTTAACCATCCATGATGTAGCCGAACCGCATACTACCAACATAAGATTCTGATCGGAAGCCCACTGGTTCCAAAACAGTTCTATTGCACTAATAAAATTGGAGCGTGGCGTGTCGAACCATGGCAACTCATCAATAAATACTACTTTCCTGCGCTCTCCAAGCGAAGCCAAATAGTCCTTAAGTTGAAAGAATGCTTCCAACCATGTTTTTGGTGTCTTTTGTTTCTTGCCAGAATAAGACTCCAATGTCATCTTGAAATTGAAAAGTTGGTCTTTCTTCGTGGCTTGATAAGCTCCTGTAAAATAGAAATCAAACTTTTCTTTAAAAAACTGTTTTACAAGGAATGTTTTGCCGATGCGTCGTCTGCCATATACTGCAACAAACTCTGGTTTGTTTGATTCGTAACATTCATGCAACAATTCCTGCTCTGCCTTGCGTCCTATTATCTTTTGAATCATTGTCGTATAATTAGTTGAATTAACGTAACTGTCTGATAGTTAAATGCAAAGATAGAGCTTTTATTCCTTATAAACAAGAAAAATGTGCTTGAAGTGGGGCGGTAACTATATTTTTTTTTGAGTTACCGCCCCACTTCAAGCATGTTTTTATGGCTCATACGGAAAATGGAGTGATAACAACCTATGCAGAAAAACGCAGAAAAACAAAAACTTGTCAGCACATCCACACATGAAAAAACCAGTTAGGGCTGCAAACGGCATTGTTGCCGTTTGCAGCCCTAACTTATGTATGTGTGAATCGTCAAGCCGATACATCCCCAACAAGAATTGATTGCTCCCCTCTCCCCTTTTGGGGGAGGGGTTGGGGGTGAGAGTAGCTTTCGTTCTTTCTTGTTTGAGCCTTCGAAAAAAGATAATCAAAGGCCCGTCACAAAGCCTTAGTTTGCCTTAGGGGCAAGACGCAGAGCCTGTTTCTTCTTCGACGACTTGTTGCTCTTGAACGGGCCAAGATAGTGGGCCTTGATGCTTACGCCCTTGTCGGTCACGAAGTCGGTGTTGATGTTATAATAGGTCTTTCCCATCACGTTCTCGGTAGATATGGTCACAGAGCCACCCGTTACGAAGCCGAAGATCGACTGTACGCCCAGCTGCTCCACATACTCGTAACGTGTGCCGTCAGATCCTGTATAGCCGCCACCAAAGTTTTTGTAGAAGCCCGCACGCACCGTGCCGTTCTCACCTTCTTTGGTCACGCCGAAGGTTCCGAGACGCGGCATGCCGTTGGCATCGGCAGCAAGGAAGATGGTAATGCGGTTGCGCTTGTACCATGAGGCATCTGGGGCATACGGGTCACCGCCGTCCATCATCTCGAAGCAGATGCCGTCGAGGTCGTAGGGAGTGATGTAGTCGCAGTTGAACTCGATGTCGTGGTCCAGGTTAGGACCGTCATAGCCCTTAAACGACTTGTCTCTGTAGGTCACCGCTCCTGTGTAGGTAAGCTCCACAAACTCGCCGTTCTCCTGTGCCACCAGCGCCTTCACGGTGTAGGTGCCATCGCTGTTCTTGGTCACGGTCAGCGTGGCATCGTTATATTTCACCGTCGTGCTTTTATAAGATTTGTCGTCCTTGAAGTTGCTGTATTCGAACATCAGGCTCTCAGAATATTCCATACACATGTCGATGGGATTGTCGCCGGTGTAGTAGCGGTAAGTTCCTACAGGCGGCATGGGCTGTGCCGAGCCGTCCGACTTCTTGCTGTAGATGCTGAAGTTGTAGATCCGTCCGTTGCCCTTGGGATAGACGCCGTTGTGCTGGCAGTCGCCCATACGGATCACGAAGTTCTGGTAGCCGTTGAGATAAGCGTCGCCCCAATAGTCGACATCAAAGAAGGTAGAGGCCTTCTGCTCATACTGCGATGCAACGGTCTGAAACTTCTGCTTTGAGAGCACGGTCGACAGGCCGTATTTGTCTACGGGCAAGGCGAGAGCATAATATTCGAGTCCGGCCTTGAGACCTGTAAACTCATACTCCTTGCTCTCTGTAAGCTTTGCTGCATAATGGTTCTTCACATAGGCTGTGAGGTCCTCCTCCGAGTCGGCAGGGATGACCGCCACAAGATAATATTCACAGTTGTCGGGCTTTGTAAACTGCACCTTGGCGGTGAAGTTGGTCTGGTCCACTACAGCGATGCCGGCGGGATCATTGGCCACATAGTCGAAGCCGATATAGTCGATCTCATCGACCGAGTAGGTCTTCAGAATGTTGTCGCCCTTGTAGATGGACAGACGGTTGGGGTCGCGTTCCTGCGCCAGGGCAGAGGTGCTGAAGAGCAGGGCTGCCATAAACGCCATGACGTTGAAAAGATAAGATTTCATTTTCTTGTTCTCTTTTTATTTAATAGTTATAAAAACAACAAACGGGGAGGGGCAGCCTAAAGCCACCTCTCCCTGTTGCTTTATGTTTGTGTTTGTCGTTATGTCCGCTTGTTAGCGCACCACCTTCTTGCCGTTGATGATGTAGAGACCCTTGGCGAGCTTTGCTGTCTGCTCAGGTGTGGCATTCTTCAGCACGAGCACGCCGTTGGCGTTATACACGTTGGCTGTGCGGCTGGCGTCAGCGTTTGTCACGCTGCTTATGCCCGATGCTGTCTGAAGGTCAACCACGATGTTGGCGTCGGCCTTAACAACCACCTTGTATGTGCCGTCGGCCTCGGCTGTTGCAGCAGTGCCGTCAACGGTGAGAGCCTTGATAGAGTAGCCTTCCTTAGCGGCGAAAGCCAGCTCTGTGTCCTCAAGACAAGAGATGCCGGCGCTGAAGTCGGCAACAGGCTGTATGCGGTCCTTCACAACACTGAGGTTCTCGGCGCCACCGTTGGCTGTGATGTCGGCCTTGACCGTGGCAGGAGTCTTGGTGAAGAACATCTTCACAACATCGCCGTCTGCAAGGTTGAAATTGTAGTAAGAGCCATAAGTATAGGTCGGATCTACAGCCACGTCGTTCTTGTAGACTTTCTTGGTGCTTGCGTAAACAGTGACTGAGAAGGGGTTGTCACCCTTATAAAACTCCAGCTCGTTGTAGCCGGTGCCGATCTCAATCCTATTATTGTCGCCGCGACTGAACACCAGCGAGCTGGTTGCTGATCTGTCGTCAACATAGACAAGGGCTTTCTTGTCGCGCACGATAGCTGCCGTGACAACCTTAAGCACCATGCCGTCGGTCACGTCAAGTTCAATATTGCTAGCGCTCTTGTCTGTATATTCTGTCGTTCCGTCGTTCACGCTCGTAAAATAATATCCGTCCTTGGCAACCAAAGAGATGAGCGGCTGTTTCTCAGAAACCTCAATTTCGTTCTTTCCGTTTTTCAAGTCGAACGCTTTGTAGTAATAATAATAGCCTTTATAGACCGTTGCGTGTGACACGTCATCGATGTCGACGGTGGCCTTGAATGTGGTATATTTCTCTGCTGTGATGTCGAATGTTGCGGCATCAGTAACAAAGAAGTCGTAGCTTTCACCAGAGAAATCGTCGGTTTTGTCTTCACCGTTCACCTTAAACGACTCCAACTTATAGTTTTCTGAGTTGCTCATAATGGAGATGTTTGAGCCACACTTCACGGTGAAGTTGTTGTCCAGATAGTTGGTCACCTCATTGCCGTTAACCGTCACACTTTTTATGAAGCCCTCACCTTCGGCGTTGACTTTAAACTTCACAGCGCAGTCGATGTCGGGATAGTTGGCCTGAATGTCAATAACATCACCGTTAGCGACATTTTGCAATGTGTAAGAGCCCCAATCAGCCTCCGCAACCACAGAGTTGTGTGTAACCTTGTACAAAGGAATATCCAAGTTTTGGGGCTTCACGGTGAACACAGACTCTGTGCCCGGGATAAATTTCACATCATTCTCGCCGTCTTTGAGCGGCAACGTAGAGTATGTTCCAGGCAAATACAATGTAACCTTTGACGCATCGTCAACAGTAACCTTGCAAGAGGCTGTTCGCATCTCGTCCACGGTAGCTGTCTTAACCACAAACTTTGCTCCTGTGTGCTCGCTTTCTGTGAGCTGAACGTTAAATGTAGAGTAGTTTTCAAGCTTTAGCTCTTTGTCGCCGTTGAAAACAGATTTTATCGCGACGTCTTTCTGTTTCGTATAGATGCTCAGGTAGTTGCCATCGTTCACCTCGAACACATTGTCACCGTTTACAAGCTCCTTGTATCCATTAAGAAAGACATTTAATCTGGACGCATCGTCCACATTGATTGTGATGCTGAACGCATCTGCTGCCTGTGGTGCGATGACCGACAGGAGCATGATTAGAAAAAGGTAGAATTTTTTCATACACTAAAGATTACTTTTTTACTTTTTTTTATGATGGTGCAAAAGTAATAAAAAACATCAAAAAACAGCATTGTTTTGTCTAAAAACCACAAAAGACGACATAAATTTTACATAATGTGTAAAATTATTGATGCGCGATAACAAACAGTTATCAAGAATAGCGTTCTTTCAGACAGTTACAAACTTTAAACAGCAACTATTCTTCTGCATAAAAGAACAAAAAAATATTATTGCGCTTCGCGCGGTTTTAAACATTAATTTCCATTAATGGGTCATTAATGGAAATTAATGTTTTAAAAAACAACGAGCGCGAAGCGCAATGTAGATATTAATCTTCGCAAAAGATCAGCTGCCTTTACTTCACGTTAAATCCTGTAACGTCGACCACAGGGTTGCCCTTGCGCATGTCCTCATTGTTCCAAGCCACCTTGATGGTGCGCTTCTCGCCGGGGAGGAGATGGAAGTAGTTGTCAGAATAGTCGACAGGCAGAATCTGGTCGCCGTCGCCGTCAAGGAGGTTCAGGCGCACCATCATGGCAGGAGTCTTTGAGGTGTTCTCCAAGGTGATGATGCGACGGCTCTTGTTGCAGCCCGTAGCCTGAGCAGAGCAGCTTTGAGCCTGAGCCGAGCAGCCCTTGGCCTGAGCCGAGCAGCAAGCCTTCTTTGCGTCCTTGCAAGCCACCGTCTCCACGCTGACCTTTATGTCGTTCTCGCCGAGCACGGGCAGAGCGTTGAGGTCTTGCAGGTTGCCGTGGTCGTTAGAGTCGACATAAGTGTTGGTTGAGAGCACCTTGCCGTTAGAATCGCTGAGGATCAGGCGCACGATATAGACGTTCTTGCCGCCGAGGTCATAGCTGTCGTCCACATGGAGCGCCTGCAGCGGGGTCGTGGTGTCGTCGTTGGTGTCGAGCGTGGCCACATCCTCCTTCACGGTCTTGCCGTCGAGGCCAATGACCTCGCGCTTGGCGGTGAGCTGCTTGTGCTCTCCAGCAGCGAGGTTCACCACCTCGGGGGTGCGTGTAGAGGCGTTGAGCTGTATGTGGAGCGGCTCACATGCCTTCTTGCTTCCGAAGAAGGCGGCGGTGGGCTCAAAATAATAGTCGTAGCAGCACCACGTCATGCTTGGCCAGCAAGAATGGCTCATCCAGATGATCAGGCCCATGCGGTCCTTTGAACCCGACTCGTACATGGCGCGGTAGCCGTCATAGTTCTCCCACTGTGCGAGCGCCGTAAACTGTCGTGCGTCGGTCACCTTGCCGAAGGCTTTCTCTATGATGCCGTTGAAGCTGGCGCCGCGCTGTGCGCCCTCCATGCCGTAGTCGTGCTCACCCCATGCGTCACCTTGCGGCCACAGGGCGTTGGGAGCGAGTGTGCGTGACAGGCCCTCGAAGGTCATGACGTTAGGCATGCCTCGCTCCGAGTGGAGCTTTCCTGTCTGGTGTTCAAAATAGAACTTTGGTGTGCAGGCCCAGTAGGGTCCGTGTCCGCTCACGCCGTCGTCAGCCGAACTTGAGATGTAGCCCATGCCTGGGTTCATGGCTGCCACATACTGGCGCAGCGCCTTGTCGATGGTTGCTGGCGGGTAGCCCTCGTTGCGTCCGCAGTAGAGACCTATCGAGGGGTGCTGGCGCATGCGCAGGGTGTAGTCGCGTGCGTTGGCAAGGAACATGTCCTCGTTCTGCGGGTCTGGTCCGTCGCAGGGGTTGGCGAGCCAGAAGTCCTGCCACACCATGATGCCATATTTGTCGCAAGCCTCGTAGAACTCTTCGTCGCCGGTCATGCCCACCCAGTTGCGGATCATGTTGAAGTTCATGTCGCGGTGGTAACGCACGGCGATGTCATACTCGCGGCCTCTGTAGAGCAGGTTCTGCTCGCTGAAGCCCCAGTTGCCGCCGAGCGGAATGAAGCGTTTGCCGTTGATGTACATCGTCAGACGGGTGTCGATGTCCTTGTATGTCATCTGTCTGATGCCCGCCTTGTAGCATGTGCGGCTCTGCACGCCCTCGTCGGTAGCAAACTCGAAGCCCGCCTTATATAGATAAGGTGTGCCGTAGCCGTTGGGCCACCACAGCTTCATGTTCTGCTCCTTGAGCTGTGCAAACTCGTCGGGCGAGAAGCTCACCTCCTGTGTGGCGTTGGGTGCGAGGGTGACGGTCTTGCTGAAGCTTATGTTGCCGATCCATCCGCGGAGCTCGCCCTTCACCTCGCGGGCCTCGTTGTTGGCAAGCACAACGGTGGGTGTCATCGACGCCTTGTTGTCGGCACCTGTCAGCGTTGTCGTGACGACAGGGTCGCTCAGGCTCACGTCGCCGGCGGTGGTCAGCGCCACGTCGTTCCAGATGCCTATGTCGCGTCCGCGCACGGTGGTGATCCAGTCCCAGCCGATGGTGGCGTGGAACGTCGGGTTGTCATAGCCCAGGATGCCGCCATTGAAGTCGGTGTTCTTGCGGTTCTTCACCTTTATGGAGCCGGGGTGAGCGTTCTTCACAATCTCCACCGCCAGGATGTTGGCACCGTTGGCGTTGAGCAGGTTCGTGATGTCGACCTTTGAGCGTGTAAACGCACCCTCTATGCGGTCAATCTTCTTGCCGTTGAGGTAGACGTTGGCCTTCCAGTTGATGCCGTCGAAATTGAGGAACACATGCTTGCCCTTCATTTCTGTGGGCAGGTTGAAGGCTGTGCGGTACCAGAAGTTGCTGTTGAAGAACGACTCGGAAGCGTTGTTCCAGTTGTCTGCCAGAGCGGGGTCAGGCAGGGCGCCTACGTTGACATAGCTCGTGAGCACGGTGCCCGGCACGGTTGCCGCCACCCATCCGTTGGTGTTGAAGGCCGCCTGTGAGATCTGCTCACCTGTGCCTTTCACCTCCGATGCTCTCTGCACCTGCCATGATCCACCGTTGAGCAGGTAGCGGCCGCCCTTCATGCCGCCGAGCGCATGAGGCTGTGCCACCAGTCCGCCGCGGCCCATCACCTCCATCTCGCTCATGATGTAGCGGCCGGTGGCGGTGGGCTGTGTCATGAGCACGCGCACGAAGCGTGCCTTCACAGGCTCAAACTTGAGGTTGTCGTCCAGGGCCTTGCCGCCAGGGAGCTGCGCCACGGTGGTCCAATGGCCCATCTCCGTTGCCACGTCAACGCGGCCCTTCACTGCCTTCTCTATCCATGACAGCTTCACGTTGTCGATCTCGGCAGCGGTGCCAAGGTCCACATAGGCCCACTGCTGTCCGCCCTTGTCGCTCATCCACGCGCTTGTAAAGTCGCGTGCGGGCTGCAGGTCGGTGACCGCCTGTCCGTTGTTGAAAAATTTTATCTCTGTCACAGTCCAGTAGGCAGCGCCCGCCATGTCGAAGTTGAAGCGCAGGTTGTCAAACTCTACCTTGCCGCTCTTGCCGATAGGCAGCTCCATCTCCACGATGCGCAGAGGCAGCTCACCCGAGGCGGTCTGCTTGTTGGGGTCGCTGCTCACGCGCTGCTTCGACTCCTTGCCGGGCAGCTCTTTGCCTGTTTCCTCTGCCACCACCTTGTTGTCAACGCTCACCTTCACGCTGTAGCCTTTCTTGGCCTCAGCAGGTTTGTAAGCCACGGTGCAGATAATCTTTACCTTGTCGGCCTTTATGAGCATGTTGTTCCAGCGATACTGGAGCCATGCCTTGGTGCCCATGAGGTTCATGTTGGTGTACTCGTTGCCGTCGATGCCGCTCTCGCGCTCGCGGTTCTGCAACACGCCGCTGTTGGTTGTTGCCACGAGATACTGTGGTGAGTTTGTGGCTATTATGCCATCTGTGAGGAGCTGTGGTGTGAGGTTGAGGTCGTGCTGCGACGATGTTCTCACGATGCGGTGCAGGGCCACGTTGCGGTAGGCGTTGTCGGTTCTCAGCGACGGGGCGTAGCTCTCGGCTGGGTTGCCGGGATACACACCTATGCCGCGCGTCTTGCCGTCGGTGAAGCTTGTCAGCGTGAGGGCTGTGAGAGCCACGGCTGTGAGCTTCAGGTTGGTGATAGTGTTCATTTTGGTTTGGTTTTGATTGCTTATGATGCAAAAATAATAATATTTTCGCGATGTTTGACAAACGAGGCGGTTAATTTTTTCAAAATGGCATTATTGTGTCAGTAGATGCAAATAAAAAGGGCGCAGACTCGTCTCATCATGAGATCGGTCTGCGCCCTTTTTAAAATATAGAAAATAAGTAGCCTTTTTTTCTGTGTGCTTTATTCGTGCTCAGCGTTTAATCTTCTTCCCACACGTCATAGTGCTTCTTAGAATAGAACACGCCGTCATAGGTTCCTTCTTTTGAGTCGTCTACAATATTAACGGTCTGTTCTGACGCTGCTGCGATATTTGCCATGGTCTCAGCATGGAGCAACTGAATGTGGGGTGCAATATATTCCTTTTTCTTCATGTTCGTTTCCTTTTGTTCGTTTCTTTTGTTCGTTACTCTAAGCTTCGTTATTATTTCACAGCCACCTTTTTGCCGTTAACGACATAAATGCCCTTTGCGAGCTTGGCAGCAGCAAGGTTGGCAGCCACGCGACGACCGCTGAGGTCATAGACAGCACCGTTGGCAGAGGTTGAGGTTGTGGTTACAGCGTCGATGCCTGCAGCCTCGCCGTCGAAGCTGATCTTTGCAGGAGCTTCTGCGCCGTCAGCAGGCAGATAGTAAGCGTGGAAAGCATTGATTTTGGCATCGGCACCGCCCTTGTGCAGGTTACCGTTTGCATCGATGCCATAGAAGCCATTGGCAGATTGATGAGCATAAACACCCTTGAAAGCTTTTTCAAATGAAGTGGGAGTAACCTCAACATATTTCGGGTTGTTATTGAATGTGAACTCCTTGTTTTCAGCAGCGTCTTTCAAGCCAACAGTGATGAAGGGAACGTTGGCATCAGCGTGGTCAGCCTTTGTGAACGACACCTTCGATGCATCAGCCTCTTTGAAGGTTGCCAAGGCATCAGCTCCAAGCTCGTCTGCTCCTGCATAGAAAGGCAGAACAAAGCTGTTAATGCCCTCGCGCACATTGCGGGTGAGCTTAACGTTGGCAGCGGTGAAAGCGTAAGGACAAGAGAAGGCGTTAGCGTTAGCGTCAGTGAGCACCAGACCTTTTGCGGCATAGAGACCTGTGACTTCTTCATTATTGGCGTTTGTGAAATTCTGTTTTGCCACAACGTTTGCATGGTCGTAAGCTTCATTAGCATAAACAATGGTGTTGGGGTTCTTGAAGAACTGGTTTACGTCAACATCAGAAGCCTGTGCTTCGCGAAGATCTACAGAGGTGATATTATCTGCCAGACTGTAGAAATATTCGTAGTCGTTATAGGTGTTTGCTTGCCAAGGACTGACGTTAGCGTTCATGCTTGAGCCTTTCATCCATGCTCCCGTGAGTTTCACATCACCAGTAAGCTTGTTTTCAGCGTTATACTCAGAGAACAGCTTGCCGTTAATTTTCGGAGCATCCTCAATGACAATGTTGTCGATGTAAACGTCCTGATTATCGTTAACGTCTCCTGTCTGTGCGGTGATGGTCATTAAACCAGGATTATCGAAATCACCATTTGCGGTGTAGTCGAACACCAGCTTTTGCCATTTTCCTTCTCCTGTGTAGTAAACCACTTGTTTATTCCAATAGCCAGCGCTTCCATCTGTCGGGTCAGACAACTCAACCATTACATTCTCGTTCACGTTCTTTTTTATCATCAGAGAGATACGCTTGCGACCATTCATGGATTCTTTGAACCACTCTCCAAATGGCAACTTGACCATTTTATTTTCATTGTTGGTCATTGTGAACTTGATACATTTAACGTGAGTTCGACGAATTAGAATAACGTTAATTGTCTATCTACTATCCTTTGAAC
>OCRP01000766.1_pt1 | contig 23801 bp, 13 predicted proteins | sample 1538871 | NCBI WGS metagenome assembly OCRP01 (sample SAMN04571731, study PRJEB22368) | human gut metagenome | biome: human gut; material: stool | host: Homo sapiens | place: Luxembourg | collected 2012-09-20 | reverse complement strand
TGACGATCTGGTAATACGCCAGCGTGTACAGGAACATCAGCACCACCATCGACATCAGCGCGCCGTCGGCGCATGCGCGACGATAGCTGCGCCATACGGAGAACCGCTGCGGCCGCTGCGATTCGCCGGTTTGTTTCACAGCATGTTCCACGGCATTTCCCGCAGCTGATTCCGCGGCTTGCGACGCCCGCGCCGGCGCGACCTCGCCCCGCGGGCGCTTGCCCAGCCCGACTTCCTTGAAGAACACGATCATCAAGATCGTGGCGAACACCAGCACCGCGGCTTCCGCGTAGAACATCAGCGCATAGGAGATCTTCACCAACTGGTTGGCGATGATCGGGCCGATCGCGAAGCCGAAATTCGCGGCCCACGTCTGCAGCGAATACGCGCGCTTCTGTTTGCGGAACGGCACCACGTCGGACACGTACGCCGCGACCGCGGGCGTCGGCATGGATGAGATGGCGCCGTAGGCCAGTAGCGCGATCGCCATGATCCACGGATTGCCGATGAACGCCAGCAGGACCAGCATCGCGGCGGAGCCGAGATTGCCGATGACGATCATCGCCGGGCGGCCGAAGCGGTCGGACAGCGCGCCGCCATACAGGCAGCCGAAGATGCCGCCGAAACCGTACATGGAGACGATGGTGCCGGCCACGCCCGCGCTGACATGCATGTCAGACACCAGATACATGGAAAGGAATGACGTGACGAAGCGGCCCATCCACAGGATAAGCAGCGTGACCCACAAGCCCCAGAACATGAGGGGCAATCCGAAAATCTCTTTGTTCTTCTCCATTCTTGCCATCATATCGAGCAATATCGAGCGGACGCGACGCCAGTAGCCTTTTCCCGGGGTGCTGGGAGAATGGACAACTATGGCAATGAAAAAAGGACCGACCAAGGGGTCGGGTGGAAAGCATCGTAACGCGCTGAGGGGCAAGGGACCGACCCCCAAGGCCGAAGATCGCGTATATCACAAGGCTTACAAGGAAAAGCAGGCTACCAATCGTCGTAAGATGGCTGATCCGCGACTGGCGGCACGCCGTCGCGCGGCAAAGTTCAGCTCAGAATCCGACGATCTCGTCATCGGTCGCAACGCCGTTCTCGAAGCGTTGCGCTGCGGCGTGCCCGCGAGCACGCTGTATGTGGCCGCACGCATCGAGCACGACGATCGCACGCGCGAAATCATTCGTCTCGCCGGTATTCACGGACTGAACCTCATGGAAGCCGACCGACTGGAAATGGACCGTATCGCACGCTCCTCCAACCATCAGGGCGTGGTGATGAAGGCGCAGCCGTTCCAGTATTCCTCGCTCGCCGAGCTGGTGGAACGCGCGGACAAGAAGTCTCGTGCCATGGAAGCGGCCAACTCCGCAAGCGCACGCATTGCGGCACGTCCGCTGTTCATCGCGCTTGACGGCGTCACCGATCCGCAGAATCTGGGCGCGGTCATCCGTTCCGCAGCCGCATTCGGCGCCAACGGCGTGATCCTGCCGGAACGTCGTTCCGCTTCGGTCACCGCAGCCGCATGGAAGGTGTCCGCAGGCGCAGCCGCGCACATGCCGGTCGCCCGCGTGGTGAACCTCACCAAAGCCATTGAAAGCCTGAAGGAACGCGGATACTACAGCGTCGGCCTTGACGGTGGCGGCGACGCCCTCGTTGGCGAAACCGGTTTCGAAACCGATCCGCTGGTTGTGGTGCTCGGTTCCGAAGGCAACGGCCTGAGCCGTCTCGTACGCGAGACATGCGATTCCATCGCCGGCATCCCAATGTCGAACATGGTCGAATCGCTGAACGCTTCCGTCGCAGCGGGCATCACGCTGTATTCCGTCGCACGCGCCCGCCGCGAGGCCGGTGCCGCCGCTGACGCGAAGTAATCAACACGAAGCGACAGGAAGTAAGCACAACAAGGCAGCAAGTCCGAAATACATATGAGCGGATAGTCCATACGGATTATCCGCTCATTTTGTTGCGCAAATCTGTACTTGGATTGATTTTGCGCTTACCGCAGACCCACTCCCCCGCCAACGATCTCTCGCAACACGTTCTCTCACTTTCAAAAGTCAAAATTTTTTTGAGTTTTGAAAGTGAGGAGTGTGAAGGGATAACAAAAAGCGGAGGATTATTAGTGGTCCTCCGCTTAACGGCTCGGCCCTGCAATTTTTGACTGCGGCTACGCCGCAGACTCAATACTGCCTTCGGCGCGGCTATCGCCTCGTCTCAGGGCATATTGATAGAAAAAGCTCCACTGGAGCTTTTTCTATCAATGCGCCCATACAGCTGCGTCGGGATCGTCGTCGGGGTTGTAGCCGTCGTCGGGATCGTCGTAGGTGTATTCGTCGTCGATCACACCGGAATCGGCTTCGGCGTTCAACGCGTCCACATCCTTCGTGGTGAGCTTGTACTGCGGAAGCACCTTCTCCACATAGCTTTGCACCGCCTCGGCCATCGGCACATCATGACCCGCCTTCTCGGCCAGGAACCAACGGTGGTCAAGCACTTCATGGAAGAACTGAGCCGGTTCGATCTGCGAACGGTATTCACGCGGAATCATGCGCACGGTCGGTTCGAACACTTCGCGCATCCAATCAGTGGCGACAATCTCAAGATCCTCACCCTCACGCCATGTGGAAGCGCGGTAGGCATCCAAATCGTTCAACAGTCGACGAGCCTGATTCTCCTGCACATCAAGACCAGTCAATCGCAGCAGCTTACGATTCGCATAGCCGGCATCGACCACACGCGGACGCACCAGCACACGCTTGCCATCTTCGGCGGTCTTCATTTCCAGCTCATCCACATCAAAACCAAGCTCATTGAGCTTGTTGACGCGCTTCTCGATCTTCCACATCTCATCCGGACCGAACTTGTCGGTATCAGTCAGCGCGCTCCACAGCGAATGGTAACGATCCACCAAACGGTTGCCGATCGCAATTTCGTCAACACCGCTCGGCAGCAGCGAACCGGACGAAAGATCCATCAATTCGCCAATAATGTTCGTACGGGCCAAATCAACGTCGTACTCGCGCTGGCCTTCCGTCAGATTAATCTGCAGATCACCGGTTTCCGCATCAACCAAAAATGCGGAGAACGCGTAGGCGTCGCGCAAGAACAACACGTTCGACAGTGACACATCGCCCCAATAGAAGCCAGCCAAATGCAAACGCACCATCAGCACGGCCAACGCGTCGATCAGTCGTTCCGCGGTATCAGGGCGCAGATTACGCGCGAACAGCGCACGATACGGCAGTGAGAACTTCAAATGCTTGGTGACAAGGATCGCTTCCAGCGGCTCGCCTTCACGGCTATGACGGCCTGTGACCACGGCGATCGGCTGCACGGTCGGCAGTTCCAGCTTCTGCAGGCGACGCAGCAGCTCGTATTCTCGTTCCGCCACATTGCGCGTGATTTCCTTCATGGCGTACACTTCGTCACCTACGTGCACGAAACGCACCACATGCCTGGAAATACCACGCGGAAGATTAGCCAGCAGGTCTTCCGGCCAAGTAGCCAGCGGCTTTTCCCACGGCAGGGTGAACATCTTTGGATTCGAGCTTGCGGCGGTGATTTTCAGCGCATGCGGCTCCGGAGATGAGGCAGCCGGATCTTCGGCCTTCACGGAAGTTGCTTTCAGCACACGGGGATCCATCTGTGGCAATTCAAGAGATTCCATGAATCAACAATTTACCTGTTGACCTACCCGAAGAAGCAAGTATGGACGAATCCGTTTCACCTGCCGATATTTCATTCATCGATGTGCGATGATCATCATTGAAATTCCAATGTCGCATTTCATTTGAGATCTCACCATTGCAATCTCAATAATAGAATCTCACTACAGGAAAACAAATTTCACTATTGCAGATACAACAAAAGAAGCCCCGCACCGACGCGGGGCTTCTCCAACGAGACGATAAGAGAGGAAGAGCACGTCTCGTTTAATGGTTGACGGAAGTTCGCGCTTCCGCCAAGTTTTTATTCAGCCACCCGCCAGCCGATTTCCGTAAAGGATATTCCCCTGAAGAAACAGCCAACGGTTGGTTACTCGGTATCAGCTCAGTTCAGGCGCAGCTCAGTCGACGGAGCGAACAGGTGCATCTTGGACGGGTCGATCTTGATCTTGACGGTATCGCCGACCTTCGGGAGAGCACGCGGGTTCACGCGGATCGTGGTGAGCTTGTTCTGGTCGGACATCATGGTGGATGCCTCAGCAGCGGAGCCATCGGTGATGATGTTGCCGTAGATGTAGCCATCGGAGCCCAGATCCTCAACGTTCATGACCTTGAGGGAGAAGGCGTTGGCGTCATCCGGGGCGGCCAGGGAAGCGTCTTCCGGACGGAAGCCGACGACGATCTGGTTGTTGTCTTCAGCGGTGAGCTTGTTGACGGCCTCGGCCGGCAGATCCACGGTGTCTTCGCCGATCTTTGCCTTGCCGTTGACCACCGGGTGGGTGTTGATGTTCATCGACGGGGAGCCGATGAAGCCAGCGACGAAGACGTTGGCCGGACGATCGTACAGCTCGGTCGGGGCGCCGACCTGCTGCAGGACACCGAGCTTGATGACGGCGATGCGGTCACCCATGGTCAGAGCTTCGGTCTGATCGTGGGTCACGTACAGGGTGGTGACACCCAGCTGGCGCTGCAGAGCAGCGATCTGGGTACGGGTCTGCACGCGGAGCTTGGCATCGAGGTTGGACAGAGGCTCATCCATGAGGAAGACCTTCGGCTCACGGACGATTGCACGGCCCATGGCCACGCGCTGACGCTGGCCACCGGACAGAGCCTTCGGCTTACGATCGAGGTACTCGGTCAGGTCGAGGATCTCAGCGGCCTTCTCGACGCGCTTGCGGATCTCTTCCTTCGGGGTGCCGGCGATCTTCAGAGCGAAGCCCATGTTGTCGGCCACGGTCATGTGCGGATACAGAGCGTAGTTCTGGAACACCATTGCGATGTCGCGGTCCTTCGGCTGCATCGTGGTGACGTCCTTGCCACCGATGAGGATGCGGCCCTTGTTGACCTCTTCAAGGCCAGCGAGCATACGCAGAGTAGTGGACTTGCCGCAGCCAGACGGGCCAACCAGCACCAGGAACTCGCCGTCCTTGATGTCCATATTCAAATCATCCACCGACGGCTTATCGTTGCCCGGGTAGATACGAGTAACATGGTCGAATACGACTTCTGCCATGATTTGTCATCCTTTCAGAGGCAGGTACGTGCCTCACGATCCGTTGTAAAGGGATTTCTTTTCGGTGCCTCGCCTTGCGGCTTACGACTTCGACAAAGCCACAATTCAAAGCGTTAATTTATTTCTTTGGTTTGGCGAAGGTTCTCTTCGTTGAGCCACGTTCCATGATACATACAACGCTAAAACTGTCAATGCGTGTCGCGAGTCGCGCTGTTTACCTACGCTGGCAAAAGGGGGTTAACGGCGTAGTAAATACACGCCTTTATCGCCATCATGCAAGACAATGGTGCGGAGCGAAAGACAGAACAGGGAGGTTGCAGTGCGCAATATTAGAATCGGCGTGGTCGAGGATGATCCCGCAAGCTGCCAGCTGGTACTTGACTATCTCAACCGATATCAGCAGGAAAATGACGAACAATTCACCGTTTCCGTATTCGACGACGGCGCGAGAATCGTAGAGAAATATACCCCTGTTTACGATATTTTACTGCTCGACATCGAAATGAGCGAAATGGACGGCATGGCCGCCGCGAGACGCATTCGCGAGCGCGACGACAAGGTCGTGATCGTGTTCATCACCGCCGCACCGCAGTATGCGATCAGCGGGTACGAGGTGCGCGCATTGTCGTATCTGCTCAAGCCCCTGCCGTGGTTCGCGTTTTCACAGGAACTCAAGAAGTCGATCGACATGGTGAGGCGCAATGGCGACGATTCCATGCTTATCGAAACCAGCAACGGGCAGATGCGGCTGAATCTTGCCGATATTCTGTATCTCGAATCGATCCGGCATACCATCGTCATCCACACGTTGGAAGGCAAACTGTCGATCAATGGCACGCTCAAAGACATGGAAGCGAAACTCGCCGACCACCATTTCTTCCGCTCGAATTCCTGCTATCTGGTGAATCTCAAGCATGTGACGGGCGTCGCCGACCAGGATTGCGTGATGTCGAACGGCGAACAGTTGCGCGTAAGCCGACCACGCAAGAAGGCGTTCCTCGCCGCGTTGACCGACTATATAGGAGGTGGCAGGTGACCAGCGTGATATTGCCGAATGCGCTGGCCGGATTGGCAGGAGGACTGGCAGGAGGCTCCCCTTCCATACCTTCCGTTTTGGTGACCGTGCTTTCGGTGCCGCCGATGACGCCAATCACCAACGCTCTGCCCGACATCCCCCGTTCTTATACGGCGATCTGCGAATGGGCCGCGTGCATGGTGTATATCGCGGTGTCGTATCGTCGCGTGCCGCTCCGACGGTCGATCATCGTCAGTGCGGCCGGCTTGGCATCGCTGGTCGCGGTGCAGTATTTCGACGGCAGTATGCCGATCTGGTTCTGGATCATCGGTATGCTGCTCGCATTCGCCTGCATGTATGCGACGATTCTGCTCGGCGCGGGCACCGGCAAACGCGAGGGCCTGTATATTACGGCGCGCGCGTTCGTGTTGGCCGAATTGGTGGCGTCGCTGCATTGGCAGATCGTTACGTTCATTGGCGTGCGCGACGGATTCACCGATTACGATTGGCGCGCGATCGCGCTGCTTGTCGTTACGTATGCGCTGTGCTTCGGTCTAGCTTGGATGGTTGAACGCGGCAATTTCAGCCAGGCCACACCTACCTTGCCGACCGCTTCCGCCGCGATTGCGACGATGGCCATCATGATCGTCACGTTCGCCATGAGCAATTTGAGTTTCGTGTCGACGAATACGCCGTTTTCCGGTTCGGTCGGCCAGGAAATCTTCTACATTCGCACGCTGGTCGATTTCTGCGGTTTCGCGATCCTATATGCGCAGCAGGAGCAGGCGCGCCGTATTGAGGCGAATACGGAACTCGCGTCGATCAACGCGCAGCTGGAAAGCCAGCATCAGGAATACCTGCAATCGAAGGAAAATATCGAATCGCTAGGCCGTCTTGCGCACGATCTGAAGCATCAGCTTGCGGCGTTGCGTGCCGAAGTCGATCCGAAGCATGCCGCGGCCGGCTTCGAGCAGCTGGAGCAATCGGTGCAGCGCTATAGCGCGCAGCAGCATACCGGCAATCCCGTGCTTGACGTTATTTTGACCACGAAAGAGCGCACGTGCGCCGATCGAGGCATTACGTTCACGGCGGTCGCGGACGGCTCGCTGCTAAGCGGCATGTCGTCGATGGATATCGCATCATTGTTCGGCAACGCGCTTGACAATGCGATCGAAGCGACGTCGAAATTGCCGAAACGTGAGCAGCGTCTGATCAAACTTGCGTTATACGAGCAGAATCGCTTTATTGTTATCCGGGTTGAGAATTATTACGATTCCCGATTGAAGAAGGATGCGGAAGGCAATCTGCGCACCACCAAGCGCGACGATCAGCATCGGCATGGTTTCGGCGTGAAGTCGATTCGTCATATCGCGCAGCAGTATGGCGGCGAAGTGACGATTCGCACCGAAGACCACTGGTTTGTGCTGACCGCGCTTATTCCGCGGAAAACCGGCCTTATGGCCATGTAGGACTGGCCATAAGGCTTAAGGCGGCTCCGCTAGTTTTCAAGATTCTGCGCAGCGGCATCGCCGTCAGACGCATCACCGGCATCACCGCCTGCCGATGCGTCGCCGCCAGCATCGCCGGCATTCGCCGCACCTCCAGCCGCGCCGCCCGCCGCAGCACCTCCAGCCGTATTGTCCGGACTATTCGCAGCACCACCGTTAGAGCCCCCGTTAGTGCCGATATTGGTGTTGTTCGTCACGGTGTTGGGAGTCGACGACGCCTCCTGGTATTGGTCCATCGCCTGCTGAACGGCGTCTTTGGCGGCATTCAGCGCGTCAACGGCGGCCGTCACGTCGTTTTCCTTGAGATTGGTGCCATTGGCAAGGTTTCTGGCCGAGTCAATCGCCTGCTGCAATGCCATGCGCACGCTGTCGTCGGCCACCATGCCGTCGGAATTGTCGAGCACGGACTGCGCCTGCTCGATCGCGTCATTGAGCTGGCCCTTCAGACGATTCTGCGTGGCCAGCACTTTGGAAGCGTCGACGGCTTCGGCCGCATTTGTAATCTTTTCGGCCTTGTCGTTCATGCTCCGTGCCTCGGATGCCATGGCTTTCGCGGATTTCTTCAGCTTGCTGATGCCCTGCGACGTGTCGCACGACAGGATTTTCGCTTCCTTCGCGTTAGATATGGCCGCATTGAGCTTAGTGACGGTGCTGACGTCGGCGACTTGATCGGCAGTGACCTTCGCGCCGGTTTTTCCGATTTCCAAAGCGTCGGAAAGCGTGTTATTGGCACTTTGCAGCTGGCTTGTGGAATCCTGGCATTGCGCGGCTGCGCTGGTAATGGCTGATTTCTTGGAATTATTCGAAAGCATCCAACATGCAATACCGCCAATCAAAGCAATCACGACGATAGCCGCAATCACGATAGCGACGATTTTGCCGGTATTCTTCGGTGGTACCGGAATTTCATTGCTGTAATCGCCGTAACCCTCGAAAACACTGAAATCGCTTACACCGTTCACATCGCTTTCTTGCGAAGCGACCGTCGGAGGCTTCGGCGGTTCGGACATGTCAGCCCCCATCACCTCGGTATCCGTCGGAAATTCCAGCCTGAAATTGTTGTCTTTCGTCATACGTCCTTCTTCATCATCGGGCGCTCAGCATCGACCATCTATACGCCGACCCCCTAGTTTACCGCCTAACACACCCTTCAACGCGCATTCGCCTTAATTACCTTCTTTTCCGCACTTTTCGATAGGCGCAAAGCGGCAAGCGGCTCCCCTAAACACGATGCGGTGAACGCACTCACCGCAACCGCGAATCCAATGGGCACAAACAGATTGATCGGAGCATCCGCAAGTTCCATCACCAAGCAAATCGCCATAAGCGGAGCCTGTTGGGAAGCTGCGAGCAATGCGCACGCACCCAGCAGAGCATACATGCCAATCGAATTCGTGTGAAACACCTGCATCCACAGAACACCCAGCACAGCACCCCCCGAAGCGCCGAGCGCAATACCCGGCTGCAGCACACCGCCGGAAGCGCCGGAACGGATCGTCAGCAATGTGACAATCGCCTTCGCCAGGAACGAAACCAGCAAAATCGGCACCACCGCCAAATCGGCCTTGGACGAGAAACTCAACTGCGCGGTGGCACGGCCATTGCCCATAACCTGCGGCACCCAAATCGCCACCACGCCAGTCAGCAGGCCGGCGAGCGGCAACATCCACAGAATGCCCGCGCCCGACGGTTTGGACTTCTCGGCCCACTGCGAGCCGCGACGGAACAGTGCGCCGGCAGCGCCGAGAATCATGCCGGCAACCAGTGCGAACGCCATGTAATCGGGGGTGAACAGGCCGTCCGCTTTGCCGATCAGGTAGAACGCGTGCGTGCCCTTGACCAGCGACGCCACCCACGAAGCCAGCGCGGAACAGGCGAAAGCGAGCGTCACCGTTTCGAGGGTTATGTCGGCGAGCAGAATCTCGACCGCGAAAAACGTGCCCGCAAGCGGCGCGTTATACACGCCCGCAAGGCCGGCGGCGGCCGTAATGGCCACCAACATACGGGTGTCTTTCGCATCGAGATGCACCCAACGCGCGAACCGCTGACCGAACATCGCGCCCAACTCGCGCGGCGCCACTTCTCGACCGATCGACATGCCCGTGCCGACGATGAAAATCTGCAGCAACACATGCACGACGGTCTGCCAAATCGGCATAATATCGCCATTTACCGCCTTTTTGACGGACGGCACCTTCGTACTGCGCGTACGCAACAGCCACCAAATCACGGCGGCGACGGTCGCGCCAACGGTCACGGAAATCAAGCACCGAATCGCAGGAACGTTGAACGGGCCGGATTCCTGCGAATTCTCAACATAGCCGAGCGCAAGATGCTCGACGCCGTACAGCATCAACGTCAGCAGACCGGCCGCACCAATGGCCACTCCCACAATCACCACCGCCGCAATCAGCGCCGGAATTCTGCCGATCTTTGGCTGCGTTCCTTGAGGATTCTGCGACTCCTGCGATTCTCGTGTTTTTTGCGATTCCTGCGATTCCCGCATCTGCCGCACTCCTTGCACACCGTCTCCTTCGTTCAATTCATTCCCCCAATTGTCCCACCTGCCGCAACGTTCATTTGTTACGCCCCGAGCGTGGCGATCGGCAGCACCAGAATGCCGTCATCACGCCGGTATGCAATATCACCACGCCCGACAATAAATGCCATGAATTCAGGCTCACGAACTTGAGATAGAGGATTTCCGCACACTTTTTCTTTGAAAGCATGTAGTTTGTCCACATTTTTCTCCATGACTTTCAAGTCGCTCAGCTTAATCCCCACCGCAGCCCAGCGACCATCCACCAATTCAAGAATCACATCAACTTCAAGGCCTTTTTCATCCCGATAATATGCGATTCGATTCGTGCCACCCATCGATTCGAGATACACGCGCAAATCACGAATCACCAATGTTTCAAACAAATCTCATACTGAATCAGAGACAATAGTGATGACGCTCTCAGCTTATCCAGCACAACTCATTGCACATCATTTGATAGGGATTGCTGCGAGAGCTGCATCTTTAGGTCATCGACTTTTAATTCCAAACGTCTGATATAAAGCGCCTGTCGACGGATAATCAAATCACGCATATCATTTACCGGTTTCAGGGTTACCTTCATTCGCGCGACTGGAAGTAACCTCAGAATCGGGGAGATTCACTCTGTCTACCGTGCCTGGATCTTCTATTCGTATTGTCTTCCTCCAACGATGCATGCACCGTTCAATACGCTTTTCGCCTATCAACTCAGGACCGAGCCCCGCTTCGCGGAACAGCACAGTGGGAGATTCACCATTTTCAGCACTCGAAACGCATTCACGCTTGAACCACTCTGCATATCGGATACGTGAACCAGTAATACTTATGACCGCAGGCAGCGAAGCCAGATACTGTGCTTGTTCCGGAGAGAATCGTTCGTCGCTCATGCTTACTTTTTTCACTTCATCGTGCAATCATCTGTATGGGATTTGCCGGCCGAATTGACGTCCCGTATGCGGCGCCTCATGCGCAATCTGAACAAAATGAACGCAACAAGTAACATGAGCCCCGCTGCCGCGGCAATGCTGCCTACGGCGGCACCCGTACGACCGATAAGGCCAGGATTGCCCGGCTCCTCGCTCGGGTTATTTTCGGGCGGGACAACAGGAGTTCCAGTGCTAAATTTCGGCTCTACTGTGATGTTGAGATCAGCGGATGTGTCTCCACTGCCAGGAATCGAGATGAGGAACGGATCACAGTCGTATGCTTTGTTGGCTTTCGCCGAGCTCGTGCGGGAGACCAGATATAGGCCGAGCGGCAGATTCTGGAAAGTGAGCTGACCAGCTACGTTAGTGGTGCCGGAATGCTGGTACAGCTTGTTTTTCGCCGCGTGCGTAGCGAGCTTCTTGGCAGCATCGTGATATTCACTTGATGTCAGGCGTTCCCAATCGGCAGTGAGGCCGGAAAAATCGCCGACGGTTTTATATGAGGAGACGCTACCATCATTGTTCGTTGTGACGGTGGCGACGCGCACGATGGAATAGGTGTCGCCGGCAAGCGATTTGGGCGAAGCCGTGTCTCGGCCCCATACGGCATTGATGGTGAGAGCGCCGAAAGAATCAGCTTGCGCATACGGCACCATAGAGCCGAAGGCTGCAAGAACAGTGAGGACGATAGTAACGGCGGCGGCAATCATGGCAGCAATGCGCGCCGCACCATATTCGCTTCCGCTATGCAGGTCTAACATGTCTGCCCGGTCCTTTTCGCCGTGATGAATGTGATTGGTTATTTGTACTGTCTGGCTGAGGAGGCAAGCCACCGTCCGGCTCGATGGCTGCGGAGCTAGAATCATCAGACGCGACCTTGGCGCTCCCACTCTGTCGGCGTCGCCGCTCATGACGCTGCCATAAATGCCATGCGATGAGCAAGGCAATCAGTGCAAGAGACGGCAACAAGTACTGCAGCGGAATGTCCACGTGGAACGTGGATTTGGCGTCATCCTGGTGCTGCGGCGCGTATGGGATGCGATGGCCGCGCACCAGCAGCCGATGCGTATTGACCGCATACGGCGTACAAGTGATGAGCGTGACCAAATCCTTGCCGGGCTCAATTGCCAGTTGTTTGGTATCGGTCGGCAGAACGGTAGTGATCTTATCGACCTGATACGCATACGTGTCTTTAAGTATTGTGATGTAGAACTTGTCGCCTTTTTTCATAAGGTTCAAGTCCGTGAACAGTTTTGCCGTGGGCAAGCCCCGGTGGCCAGACAGCGCCGCATGAGTGGACGCGCCACCAACTGGTAGTGAGGTCTGTTCGAGATGTCCGATGCCGGATTGCAGTACTTTCTCGGAAGTGCCGTGATAAATCGGCAAGGTCTCCTTGAGCTTAGGCACAGTGATGTATCCCATCATGCCGTCGCCGTCAATATTGAGCAGACTGTTGTATTCCTCGTCCGTGGATGCGGAATTGACGGCACTGGCAAGAGCGTCGGTCTCTCCTGCATCGTTCTGGGCGAGCTTTTCGTTATAGGCGTGCGCAGCATCCAGCACCTTCTGGTACTGTTCCTGGCTCAATGCTTCAACGCTGGCGTCGTAGTTATTTACGGCGCGGCTGGCGTTGCGCATAATGAGGAAGTTGCTGATCGTCGGATAGAACAGAATGAGCATTCCACCGAGAATGACCAGTAAGGGCAGGATGTTGCGCAGTCGTTTCATCGAGCGTTCTTTTCGCGAGGAAACCGTGTTGTGGGCGTAGCGGGTGTGTGCCCTTCACGCCCAAAACACGGCCATGCTCGTCAGGCGTTCTTGCGCTTGAGAGTCCAGGCAACGCCGAGCGCGATGACCAGCACACCAATCACCGTGAAGGCGATGGTACCCATGCCACCAGTGCCAGGCAGGATAGCACCGGACTTGTTCTGGACCGGGATGACACCGTTCGATGCGGTCTGGTTGTAGCTGTTGCCATTGTCGTTGTTGTAGGTGATGGCGACGGTGGCATCCGTGGTGTCAGTGCCGTCGTTCTTGCCATCAACCTTCACGCCGATGGCGCTGGCGAGCTTGTTGTAGCCGGCCGGCGCTTTGGTCTCGGTCAGCGTGTACTCGCCGTTCTCCAGTCCCCGGAAGACAACCTTACCGCTTGCAGGAGTGGTGATAGTCGTCGTAGTATCTGTCTCACCAGCCTTAGCTACACGGTATACAGCGTTCGCGGTCGCACTACCGGCATCGACTTGCACGAAGCTCATAGCGGTGCCGTTCTTAGGTGCAAGTGTGAACTCAGCACCAGCAAGTCGAGTAGCGTCATCATCATATTTGTCACCAGTGTACTTATCGACGGTGAAGCCATAAGTGAAGACGCGAACCTTGCTGGGTTCGGACTCACCGGTGCCACCGCTGCTCGGGTTGTTGGAGTACTGAATTGTTGCGGAGTTGGTGTTACCAACACCGCCCACAACAGCCTTCTCGTTCAGCGTGGCCGTGTAGGTGACGGTAATCTTCTTGCCGGCATTGGCCTGCTGCTTGGCCTTGAAGTCCTTCATGGCGACAGTAAGCGTATTGTCGGAGACCGTAGGAGTGGTGACGGTGTAGTCAGTGTTCACGGTCAGTGGATCAGTCACACCTTCGACCGTAACGGAAGTGACTTGTCCAAAGGTGAGGCCCTGAGACAACGTATCCTTGAAGTTGAAGGTGTAGGTGTCATAGGCGGACATGTCTGGAATGGTGGAGGTCAGGGTGAAGGTCAGGGTATCACCGATCTTCGCGTCAGTGGCGTCCTTACCAGTGCCGCCTACCTGTACCTTCTTGTCGACGGTAGGCAGGTCGCCCTTAATGTTGGCAGTCACATTGGTGCTATCAACGGAAACTAGCGTGGCGTATTGACCACTGGCGTTGGCCAAGGTCGCACCCGGCACAGCGACCACGTAGTAGCCGTAGTCGAGACCAGTGAACGTCGCCAAGTACTTACCGTCCGTAGCAGCGGCAGATACCTTAGCGGTCGTGCCAGCCGTGATGTTGTTGGCCTTAGTCTGCGCCCAGTTCGATGCCTTGGTAGCGAAAGCAACCAAGTCTTCACCCTTCAGCTTGGATACGTAGTCGTTTGCTTTATCGTTGACGTTCTCGTCGGTAGCACCAGTCAGTCCGGAAGCAGTGGAGTTCTTGAAGAACGGCTTCCACTCGTCAGTCAACGTGTAGGAGACAGCCTTGCTGCCACCGTCACCGCTCACGGTGGCGGAGAACATCTTGTAGGCGTTCACGGTCTTACCGGCGAACTTCGCGTCAGTAGTGCTGACCGTCAGCGTGGCATTATCCGCTGCGTTGGCCGTGGCGACTGTCGTCGCAGCCAATCCAAATACGGTGGCAATCGCCGCAGCGGCAGCGAAAACCCTTTTCATCAGTGATTTCATTACTGTTCCTTCCTCTAAATGGAAATCTTTTCTGTTTGGCAGATACGGTTTGTCTATGTAGTCGTCACGCGGCATGGGCACCTCGCTTTCGTATACGGCTGGAGCCCGAGCGGACTGTGCCGGATTGAACGCGTTGATCACGCACGTACCAGACCACGCCAGCTCCCATAAGCAGCAAGCCGAACATCAGAAACCACATCGTGCCCGCGCCTCCCGTATCCGGAAGCAACGCCGCATTGGTAACAATGGCCACGCGTTCCTTGGTGTTGTAGGAGACCGATACTTGGTATCCGGCCTCCGCGGGCTTGATGGTCTTGGTGGTATCGCCGTCCTTATAGGTCACGGCGGTTTCTTCCACGGTGTACGTGTAGTAACGCACGATGTCCTTGCCGTTGGCATCCTGTCCATCCACGAATGCGACCGGCAGTCCTTGAATCACCTTGCGCCAGGTGTTGCTCCAGGAAGAGGCATCGGAGGAGTCCAACGTCACCGTCCATGGATTCTTCTGCGTCACGGTTGTGCAATCCGCGCCGAAGCATTGAATCGTCTGCGGCGTCACCGTATTGCCACGGCCATCGGTATAGTGCGCGGCGATCTTCAGTTCGACCGACTGCGGCCGTTCGAGGTTGCCGTCCTTCCACACCTTCTGCACGGTCAAGTCAACGCTCCGGCAGCCGTCCTTGCCGCACGGGTCCTGGCCGTCGTCCGGTTCGGGGGTGAGTCCGCCGTTGTTGTCGGTCACGGTCGCGTCGAGCATGAGCACGGCCTTGGCCGGGGACTGGTAGGCATCGAGCTTCGTCTTGGTGCTGCCGTCCGTGGAGTCGACCACGGCATCCTTGATGCCAACCCATGTGGTACCAGCGTCGCCGGATGCGGAGCTGTGCACAGCGCCGCTGTCGTATGTGTTGACCACGTCGAACAGCTTCACTTCCCAACGATCGAGTCCGGTGTTCAGCGCATCGTCTGCCGTGTTCTTCTGCGAGAAGCTCTTGTTGCCGTCCTGTGCGGAGGTGCGGGCCTCACTAGCGTTCGCGGCCGCCTTGCGGTAAATGCGATAGGTGTTGTATGCCTTGTCGCCGTTGCCGTCATCGACCGGTCCGAGGATGTCGCTCATGGTGTTGAAGTCCCATACGGACTTGAGTTTGGTGTTCGAGAACGGGTCGACCAGTCCGCTGGCACCGCGAATCGTGTCGGCGTAGACCATGTGGTCGTCTGCCAGCACGCCCTCGTCGTTCAGTCCGGCGAAGCCGCCCGTGTAGCCTGTGGAAAGATCCTTCACACCGTCGGTATCCTGAGTTGCCCCTCCGCCGAACACGTCATAGCCATTGGCGATGCCCGTTACGGTGGACTGTTCGACGCGCGTACGGTTGCCCTTGATGAGCTGGACGGTCAGGTTGCTGCCCGACCCATCCATATCAATGCCGTCTTTGCTGCAAGGCAGTTTGATGACACTATCGCCGATGGTGACAATCGCCACGTCGGTCTGCTGCTGGTTTTCATCATCAGCCTTGGACAGAGCAACACTCACCTTCAGTCCGAACAGGTTCACGTACAGCACGTCGCCTTCCGAAAGCACCTTGAGATCGAATACCTTGCCGAAGATGGCCGGGAACCACTTGCCTAAATCGATGACGCCGACCTGTTCCGCCTTGTCGAGGTACAGGAGCTTGACCAGCGCGTTCACCACTTGCAGCAGCAGTTCCACAAGTACAGAGTTGACCTTCGCGTCAACCAAATAGGCACGGCTGGTTTCACCGACGAATCCGCCGGCAATCTCACCGCTAGTGACCTTCTTGAGATTGTCAGACGTGCAGCCCTTCACCCTAGCCAAATCCACGTATCCAACAAAACCGCCTGCGACCTCACGTCCGGTAGCCTTGTCGGTGGCTTTGCCGTAATTGTCGCCATGGTGTGTGGCGGTGACGGTATAACCGTCCGGGATGCCGGTGACGCGCGAATCGCCAACGTGCGAGCCCCAGATGTCAAGTACGCCGGCCGTAGCACCAAGCAGATTGAGCGCATCCGTGCCGAGTTGTGCATTGTCGGCGGCGACCGTGCCGGATTTGCCAAGATGCCCGATGAAGCCGCCCACGTAGTTCACGCCGGTCACACTGTTGAGGTTGGTGACCGCAGACTGCTTCACAGAGCCATTGATCAGTCCACCGCCGAAGCCACCGACCGCACCGGTGTAACGCTTCGAGTCAAGCATGCCCTTTGTGGTGGAATCATGGGCGACAATCTGGATGCCGTCGCTCACACCGTTGACCTGACCGTCATAGATGAAGGTGCGGAATGCTTCGAGCACGCCCACGTTGCCGACCTTGAGCAGTTTGAGCAGCAGGTTGGTATCCTGCTTATCGCCGGCCTCGCCGCCGCCGACGGAAGCGACGCTGGATACATCAGCAAGACCAAAGAAGCCACCGGCGTATTGCCCGCCTTCGACAGCGCGCAGCCCGTTAACAGTAAGAGAAGCCGGGTCATTGTTCGGATCCGCTTCACTGCCGGTACCTTTGGCGGAATCCTTGTCACCGAGGATCGCGGCTTGCAACGAACCAGCGAAACCGCCGGCGTTCAGGGCATACTTGGCTGTGGTATTACCCTTATCGTCCTTGCTCTCATATGCGCCATTGACCGTGTATCCCCATGCCGGGTCATCCGAGCTCACATGTGCACCGCGAATCGTCGTAACCGTGGCCTGCAATACGCTGACCAGACTTGCCGGGTTCGATACCAGCGAGTCGAGGATTCCTTGCAGGAATCCCTCGGACGCATTGGTGTCCACATCCGCAACCGCACCGGCAGTGGCCACGCCGATAAATCCGCCGACATTGTTGCGCCCTTCCACCGTGCGCAGGTTGGAAACGTTGGCGCCGGCAGCGGTGACACCCTCGACAAGCTTCTGGCCGTTCTGGTCGAGATCGCCCCAGATCTGGCCACCGACCGCGAGACCGGCATAGCCTCCGGCATTACCGGTACCGTGCGTGATGTCTTCACCGGTGGCCACGACCTTCATACCCTTGCGGTAGCCGGCCACGCTCGAAGATTTGACGACGGGCACAAATACCTGTGCCACGTCGAGCATCTGTCCCAAATCAAGTTTGATGCCTTTGTCGCCGAATAGTTGGATAGAGCCGAACGAGGATGCCGAGCCGGATTCCATCGTGCCTGCATAACCGCCTGCCGCACGCATGGCAGAGACGGTCTTGACATCCATCGACTGGCCATCGGTGATCGTGCCGGTGCGCATCAGACCGACGTGTCCGCCGGCGACGCCGGAATCATGCAAGTTCGCGCCAGTCCGATACTCCGCACGTCCTGCGACGACGTTGAATCCGAAGATGTAGGATTCGAGGAACTTGTCCAGGGAATCCTGGTCGGTAACAGAGCCCGCACCATCAGCCGTGGTCACATCGGTGAATTCCTTGCCATACGCACCGTACTTGCCGATGTTGTCGACCCACGTCTTCCACTGGTCGTAGCTCATATTGCGCAGCGGACCAGTGACCTTCGAGTGCTCCTCGGTCGGGTAGACCACGGACAGCACGCCGGCGAGGTTGCCGGCCTTGATGAGACCGCCGAGCAAGGAGAGCGAACCGCCTTCAGCGGTATCGGCCGCTTCCATGAAGCCGGTGTAGCCGCCGGCGATTTCGGCACCGTATACGCTGCGGATGCGCGCGGCATAGGCTACGCGTTGCGGCCCGTTGTATTTGCCGTCGGTGTTCTCCTGCTTCCATGCTGCGGTGTTGTTGCCCCAGATATGGCCGCCGCGGTTACGTCCCGCATAGCCGCCGGCCATGCCGCGGCGTGTGGTCGTATCCGATGCCGCCTGTGCGCGCACCGCGCCGCCGCACACTGTGGCATCGGTCGAGCTGTTGCGAATCGTCGGCACGAAGTCCTGCACGAGCGAGAGCAGGTTGTCGAGGTTGACGAGCTTCTTGAGCACGCTGCCGTCGCCGAGTACGTTTGCCACGGCTCCCGGCTGCATGGTGCCCACGTAGCCGCCGGCCGAAACCTGGCCGATGATGTATACGAACTCATGCGAGCTCGAGTCCTGAATATGGCCGCCTTCGATGTCTCCGGCGAAGCCGCCGGCCATACCCAGTGGATCGGGCTTGTTGTTGGCGTTCCTATGGTCTGCCGTGCCGGCCAGCACGGAGTATCCGCCGATGCCGCCGGTCACATCGGAATGTTCAATCGTCGAGACGACGACATCCAGCACACTGAGTACATCGTTGAGATTGACGTTCTGGCCGAGCAGGCTCAAGCCGCCGCCCACGGCCGCCGCCGAGCCGATGTCCATTTTGCCGATGTAGCCGCCGGCATACCGAGCGGCGGTGACTGCATACGAGCTGTCTTTGCTCAGATAGGTGTCGTCGATGGATCCGGTGGTTTCCAGATTCTTCGGTGCCTTGACATCAGTACGGCGCAGTTGGGTCACACTGGAATGGGACACCTGCACACCGGAACCGTATCCAATGTAGCCGCCGGCGGAACCGGATTGCGTATCGGACTGATCAAATCGGGTGGCGGAAACGGTGAAGCCGGGATCATCCGGGTCGGAAATCTTGTTACCGCTAGTTGCCTCCACGGTGGTGGCATCGGAATGCACACCCGCGTAGGAGATGAACGGCACATAGCCCTGCACCACCTGCAACAGGTTGGCGAGATCCACCGTACCGAATTTGCCGAGCAAACTCAGGCCGCCGTTGCCAGCCGAAGCGAGCGCGCCGGAAACGACCTTGCCGCCGAAACCACCTGCGTATGCGCCGCCGGTCACATGGTCAAGGTTGACAACGGCCACGGGGTTGGCTTGAACGCGGGACTGCACGTCTGCCAGCGTTGAGTCGTTCTCGAGATCGGTTTCGGAGAACTGATTGACCTTGCCGCTTTGGAAGTTTCCCGCATAGCCGCCCGCGATATCACCTTCGACGTAACCGCCGTTGACGTACGTCACGGTGGTATCCGTATAGCTTGGAATCAGATACGGCATGGCACCGAGCAGGTCGTTCACGGACAGCAGTCCGCCCTTGATGAGGTTGTCCAACACGCTGGAATCATCGGCGTTGCTAAGTGCGTCGGCGAGGCCGCCGGTGGTGGAGAAGCCCACGAAACCACCCGCGATGCCATCGGACGTGCTGGTATCGGCTGTGACCGATTTGAGGTTCGTCACATGGCTTTCCCGGGTCTTGGTGCTGTTGGCCTGACCATAGAAACCGCCCGCAGCGTAATCGGTGGTCTCGTTGTTCTCGTTCTTGCCGGTCGCCTTGACCGTGAATCCGTTGGCGATGCCGTTCACATTCGATGCAGTGACTGCAACCGAAGAATATTGGGCAACCGATAGCAGACCGGAAAGCTTGATAAGCCCAAGCACATTGAGACCGCCAGCACCGATGGCGTCGCCTGGTCCAGAGAAGCCAATAAAACCGCCGGCTTCTCCCCTGGCCGAGACCGTGGCCAGATTGGTAAGGTTCGTGTTGGCCACGTCGCCGCCGGTGGCGCATCCGATGGCACCGCCCGCATAGTATGAACCGGCCTTCACCGTCAAACCGGATGCCGGAGCGGTGACAGACATGTTCTCCACGGTGAACGCGGCAAACTGGTCGAACTTCTTGAGCGTGGCGATATCGCCAATTTTCACCACACTGTTGAGCAACCCAGCTACCGTTGTCGGTTGCAGATTGCCGGCGATGCCACCCGCGTAGGAGCCCGTGGCCGTGACCGATTCAAGGCCTTCTATGGTGGTGGAGCGCTGCTGAGGGAAGTCACGAGGATTGTTGTACTTCCAGAATGTGAGATTCTGAAGGCGGTTCCGCGAGGAATCACCGATCACCGTACCCGAACCTTCGCCCACAAGGCCGCCCGCGTAATCACCGCCGGCAGCAACTGTGAGGGAACCCTTCATTTGTGTACCGAGAATCACAGAAGGATTCACACCGACGATGGATAGCAGTTCTCCTGCACCGTTATCGCTGCCGCTCAGCAATTTAGTCACAGCCTTGGTGAGCTGTTTCAACAGCGATGCATTCGTGGTATCGTCCGTACCGAGTTCCAGGCCCCATCCCACGGAGGCGAATCCGGTGAATCCTCCGGCGTGGGATCTGTCGGCAGTCACGGCGACCGAAGCCGTAATCGAATTATTGACAGCATAGGCATTGGCCATGGCACCGTTGAAGCCGCCGGCGTAGTCTTCGGCCTGCACGGTGATCTTATCGTCACCGTTTACCGTCAGGCCACTGTTTTCGATGAGGCTCTGCGGACGCAGCGCAGACAGCAAGTCGACGCCAAGCGAGTTAATCAGACCGCCCACGTTGCCGTTGCGACTTACTCCGGCAAAACCACCGGCATATTGCGTTGCCCGCACGGTGAAACCATTCGTGCTCGTCACCGAAGAGTTCTCAATGATTGCACCAATCTGTGCACCGACAAAACCGCCGGCCTGCGGGTTGTCCTTGTTGCCGATCACCACGTTCTCTTTGAACCCGTTCACCGAACTATTCGAGATAACCGGGTTGTAGTAGCCAACCGGAATCAAGGCATTCAGCCCGAGCGTGCCGGACAGCAACCAGTCCACCAAATCGCCCAGCCCGAGGAACGGGATGACACCCAAGATCTTCGAGAGTACATTGGTGAGCGCTCCTACGATGCCGGAGACTGCATCGTATCGGGTTGCGCCCTCAACATATCCCACGAAACCACCGGTCATACGGCTTACGCTAGATACCGAAACATCTGCTACCTCGCAGTCCGTAACCTTGGTGTCCCCGTAGATACGGCCGGCAAATGCACCCGTGGCGAGGTTGGAAGGATTGTCTTTGTGCAGGGTGAGCAGACCTTGAAGATTGAGGTCAAGATCTACTTGTCCTAATGTCAATAGTTTTAACGCCTTCAACAGTGTGTCGAGCAGTAATCCCACTGCCGAAGTGAGCATACCGAGCAAGGTCGGCGGAATATACGATTCACTCGTATGATTCGTCACCGACACATCCTGCAGCTTGAGGTTCGACACCACGGCCGTACCGGCGCTGCCCAGACTGTTGCTGTTCATCACGGTCTTGTTCGTGATCGAGGCGAAGAAGCCGATGCCCTGCTGCTTGCTGACATCCAGCTGGTCGCCTTTGACATTAGAGACCATATCTTTCTGATTGACGACCACATGGCTGATGACCGGCCGAGCTGCGGTAGCGTGAACCACGCTTGCGCCATCGGCACCAACAGCCTTCCACAGGCTGGCTTCGGTGTCGCCGTCATTGGAGACCGCACCGAGCATAGTGCCGGAGAACATGAGCGGAGTCCACTCGGTGTTGTTGGTATCTGCCGCGTTCTTGGACAGGTCGATGTCACGGAAGATCAGGTAGTTGGCGTCTGCGGAATAGGTCAGGCCGGTGTTGGCAGCGGAGTAGTCCGTTTGCGTGCCATCAGCACCCACGCCGTAATACTTGGTGCGGGTCCTGTTGACGCTTAACGCCGTGCATGCCAGCAGTGGACTGTCGTGGTCGGAGGCATCAGTATCGCGCAAAATATCTGAATCGGAGAGATCGGCGTCACCGGCGTATTCGGAAGACGGCGTGCCGTCCACCCACTGATAATTGAGGGGTCCTTGTTGCGTGCAAGTCTGCGTGACCTTGTTGATGCGGCCAATAACCTTCTTGCCAGAACCAATCGCACGCAGCTGCTGCTCGTTACCAATCAGGATGTAGGTCTTGCCGTTGATCTCCTTGGTGACCTGACCCTCAAAGTCACGGCCGCCAAGCGCCGTCGCGGCGACCTGCACATCGGCCTTCGCCGGCGATTGATCCATCGCATTTGAGGAATCGTTCTTGGCATCTTGAGAAGAAGCATCGTTTGGAGCCTGCGTTTGGGCTCCATCATTAGCGGAATTGCCAGCGGTAGCTTCTGCTGAGTCGTCCGCCTTATTGTCTGTCGCACCATTTGAGGATTCGGAAGAATCACCAGTAGTAGAAGATGAAGGAGATGAATCCTGCTGTGCGTCTTGATTCGTTTCGGAAGGTGTTGGCGCACCGTTTGATGTATTGGCCTCTTCTGACGTCTTATCGTCAACGTTGACATTGCGGGCAGAAGGAGCAGCTACGACAGTACCCCCCCCCCCTCAGAAATTACGGCGTTAGGAGAGCTACTCACATCGTCTATATTCTGAGCATATGCTGCAGGCACCATGCACACGATGGACAAGGAAACAGCAATAACCGAAGCAAGGCAACGCTTCAAAGACAGGCACTGCCGTCCAGATTCCTGTTCCGTTCCTCCGTTAAACCCGCAACGGACGAACTTCGATTCCGAGCTCATTGTCTCCCCTCATAGATTCGCAATCCCCTTTCGGGAGATTACTGCATACAACTATACGGAAGAGGTTGACAAAAGAACAAAAAACGTTCATTTGCTGGGGCCGGTTAGCGTATGTCTTTCTGAGCAAAAAGAAAAGCCCCGCAGCTATGCAGGGCTTTTCCAACGAGGTCATGAGAGAGGAAGAGAACGACCCCGTTTAATGGTTGACGAAGCTTTAGGACCTCGCCAAATCACTCATCATTCCGCACTTTCAAGTTTACGCCAATCTTACTTTCGATTTTACGCCGACAGCACTGCTGACGATTACACTTTCGATATTGAGAAATCACAAGAAAGCAGCAAAAAGGGCATAAGAAAACCCGCCCGGAAAAAGGGGGAAGACCGGGCGGGTTGAGGAAGGGAAGAAAAAGAAGTCAGCTATGAAGGGTTACTTGGCCGTCTCCTTGGACTTGTTCTTCGGCATAACCCAGAACTTGAGCAGCGGGTAGCTCACGATCACGGCGAGCAGGGTGTTGACCACGGAAGCGATGGTGCCAGCAATGCCAGCGCCCATGCCCCAACCCTGGCACAGACCGGTCACATAGCCCGGCAGCACAAGGTTCACAACCACGATGATCACAGCGAGGATCACGTACTTCCAAGCGGCATCCTTGAAGCTGGAGTCAGACTTGAACACCCACTTCATCTGCACGAAGAAGTTCACCACCTGGGCGAGCGCCTCGGCAAGCAGGAAGGTGAGGAAGCCGCCCAGACCGTTGCCCTGAGTGTCGTAGTTGAAGATCAGGAAGTGGAACGGCTGCGTCAGGCCCATGCCACTGATGAAGATGGCGGTGCCGATCCACGTCACCACGAAACGGGTGATGGTGGAGATGTTCGACAGCACGTTGAACAGGATGAACTCCCAGATGT
>OCRP01000742.1_pt1 | contig 24700 bp, 15 predicted proteins | sample 1538871 | NCBI WGS metagenome assembly OCRP01 (sample SAMN04571731, study PRJEB22368) | human gut metagenome | biome: human gut; material: stool | host: Homo sapiens | place: Luxembourg | collected 2012-09-20 | reverse complement strand
CGTTCGCTTCGCTCTCTTCACCAGCGGTTATGGATATTCGCCGCCTTCGGCGACGCTTGCTTGAGATAAAAATACTATTATAAATGCGACAATTCAGTAAAAGACAATAGAGACAATGGCGACAATTCTTGAATAGCGGTTTTTACCGATATCCCATCCAAAGAGTTGTCGCCATTGTCTCTATTGTCTTTTAACCCCCTAAAGCGCGGCAAGAGAGCCTTTCAAAGCGCGGCAAGAAAGCCTTTCAAAGCGCAACAAGAAAGCCCGCCAAACAGCGTCATGAGGGTTATAAAAGCAAACAAGTCATAAAAAAGAAGGTGTAAGTGTGGCAGAATGACTTTTTTTATTTAAATTTGCATCTTTGAATGTGCCATGCTTCTTAAAGAAGCAGCGGTGTCATGTCAGAAAGTCATTTTTTTACATATAAGAACAAAAAAAATTTTTATCACATAACAGTAAGATGAAAAAGAAAATACAATTCAGTCTCGTTTATCGTGACATGTGGCAGTCGTCTGGAAAGTTCCAGCCGCGCAAGGACCAGTTGGAGCGCATCGCTCCCGTCATCATTGAAATGGGTTGCTTCTCTCGTGTAGAGACCAACGGTGGTGCCTTTGAGCAGGTAAACCTCTTGGCAGGCGAAAACCCCAACGATGCTGTGCGTGCCTTCTGCAAGCCTTTCAACGAGGTAGGCATCAAGACCCACATGCTCGACCGCGGACTCAATGCGCTGCGCATGTATCCCGTACCCGATGACGTTCGTGCCCTCATGTACAAGGTCAAGGCCAAGCAAGGCACCAACATCACCCGTATCTTCGACGGACTGAACGACGTTCGCAACATCATCCCCAGCATCAAGTGGGCAAAGGAAGGCGGCATGACCCCCCAGTGTGCTCTCTGCATCACCAACTCACCCGTTCACACGCTTGAGTATTATATGAACATTGCCGACCAGCTCATCGCTGCCGGTGCCGAAGAGATCTGCCTCAAGGACATGGCTGGCATCGGCCAGCCCGCGTTCCTCGGCAAGCTCACCAAGATGATCAAGGACAAGCATCCAGAAATCATCATCCAGTATCACGGCCACTCTGGCCCCGGCCTCTCTATGGCCTCAATTCTGGAGGTGTGCAACAACGGTGCCGACATCATCGACACCGCCATCGAGCCTCTGTCATGGGGTAAGGTTCACCCCGACGTGATCTCTGTGATCAGCATGTTGAAGAACGAGGGCTTTGAGGTTCCTGAGATCAACATGTCTGCCTACATGAAGGCCCGCGCTCTCACCCAAGAGTTTATCGACGAGTGGCTCGGCTATTTCATCAACCCCGGCAACAAGATCATGTCATCGCTCCTCTTGGGCTGTGGTCTGCCTGGCGGCATGATGGGTTCAATGATGGCCGACCTCGGCGGCATGCGCACCACCATCAACAACGTTCGCAAGAAGAAGGGCGAGGACGAGCTGTCTATGGACGACCTCCTCATCAAGCTCTTCGACGAGGTAGAGTATGTATGGCCTCGCGTGGGCTATCCTCCATTGGTGACCCCGTTCTCACAGTATGTCAAGAACATCGCCCTCATGAACCTCCTCACCATCGAGCAGGGCAAGGGTCGCTTCGTCATGATGGACGACTCTATGTGGGGCATGATCCTCGGCAAGAGCGGCAATATCCCCGGAACCATCGACCCGGAGCTTGTGGAGCTTGCCAAGAAGCAGGGCCGCGAGTTCACCGACGTCGACGCCCACACCCTTCTCACCGATGCCCTCGACGACTTCCGCAAGGAGATGGACGAGAACGGTTGGGACTATGGTCAGGACGACGAGGAGCTGTTCGAGCTTGCCATGCACCCCGAGCAGTATCGCAACTTCAAGAGCGGCCAGGCAAAGAAAAACTTCCTTGCCGACCTTCAGAAGCTCAAGGACGCCAAGCTTGGCGCCAACCTCTCACCCGAGCAGCTCAGCGCGTTCAAGCACGCCAAGGCCGATGCCATCGTTGCTCCTGTCAAGGGTCAGATCTTCTGGGAGTTCAACGGCGAGGGCGAGTGTGCTCCCTCTGTTGAGCCGTTCATCGGCAAGGAGTATAAGGAAGGCGACGCCTTCTGCTGGATTCAGGCTCCTTGGGGCGAGTTTGTTGAGGTTCAGGCAGCCCTGGGCGGCAAGCTCGTTGAGATCAACGCCAAGCAAGGCTCCAAGATCCAGAAGGGCGACGTCATCGCTTACATCGAGCGTGAGCAGTAAGACCGTTAAGCTGAACAGCAAGACCGTTAAGCTGAACAGCCCATCTGTTTCGCTGAACAGCAAATCATAATGATGCATAACCGCCTGTTGCTTCCACCTTATTTATATATAAGGGCAGCAACTCGCGGTTATGCTCTTTTTTTATTTTGAAAAAAGATAATATGTCATTTTGCGCTTCGCGCATTTTTTAAACATTAATTTCCATTAATTGAACATTAATGAAACATCAATATTCCGCGCGAAGCGCGTATTAATGATAATTAATGGGTCATTAATGATAATTAATGTTCAAAAAAAACAACGAGCGCGTAGCGCGATGTCAAATCAACCATTACAAGAGTTCTGTAGTTACAAAAAAAAGATAATATGTCATTTTGCGCTTCGCGCATTTTTTAAACATTAATTTCCATTAATTGAACATTAATGAAACATCAATATTCCGCGCGAAGCGCGTATTAATGATAATTAATGGGTCATTAATGATAATTAATGTTCAAAAAAAACAACGAGCGCGTAGCGCGATGTCAAATCAACCATTACAAGAGTTCTGTAGTTACAAAAAAAGACGATGGATTACAACAAGATAATAGAGAAATATTACACGCCCGGCACCGAGCTCTACAACATCTTCATGCGCCACAGCCGCGACGTGACACGCCGCGCCCTGCAGATCGTCGACGCACATCCCGAGTTGGGCGCCGACCGACAGTTTGTTGAAGAGGCCGCCATGCTCCACGACATAGGCATCGTGCGCTGCGACGCTCCTGGCATCTGCTGCCACGGCACCGAGCCATACCTGCGCCACGGCATGATAGGCGCTGCCATGATGCGCGAAGAGGGCTACGACCGCCACGCCCGCGTGTGCGAGCGCCACACAGGTGCCGGACTGTCAGCCCGTGAGATAGAGCAGCAGGACCTGCCCCTGCCCCACCGCGACTTCCTGCCCGAGACCATAGAAGAAAAAATTATCTGCTACGCCGACAAGTTCTACTCGAAGAGCCACCTCGACCGCTGCAAGACCCTTCCACAAGCCGAGAAGACCATCTCGCGCTTCGGCGATGAGGGCCTGCAACGCTTCCTTCTGTGGGAGCGCATGTTCGAGTGAGCAGCGGTTTAGCAGTTTAGCAGCGGTTTAACACGAAAGTTTAGTTAAATATGCGAAAGAATGCCGCCTATCTCTAATATTTTGAGTAATTTTGCAAGATAATGAGGTCAAAGACTTTAATATCGCTTCTTCTGTTAGCCGTCATCTATGTGATGGCTAGCACCAATGTGCCCTTTTTCAAAAGCAAGAAAAAGGGCACCGACTCAAAACATCCTATAGAAAACAACGATTCCACCAACAACAATAGCACCGACTCCATACCCAACGACAGCACAGCCCGCGGCACAGCTGTTGTCGACACCACCGCCATGGACTCGCTGCAAAAAGCCATCTATCTGTATAACAAGCAGATAGACGACTCTGTGCGTCTCGACTCCATAAACCGCACAAAGAGCAACGGCATAAATGCCCCGGTGGAATATTCGGCTGACGACTCGTTGGTATATGTTGCCGACTCACGTCTCGCCCACCTCTACGGCAACTCCAAGGTCAAGTATGAGAACATGGATCTTGAGAGCGAGAAGGTGGCCATGAGCATGGACAGCAGTCTGGTCCACGCCACAGGTGTGCGCGACACCGCCGACCACACGGGCAAGACGCTCGTAGGCACCCCCGTGTTCAAGATGGGCAACGACTCTTACGAGAGCGACACCATGGCGTTCAACTTCAAGACGAAGAAAGGTCTCATCAGCAACGTCTACACCAAGCAAGAGGAGGGCTTCCTGCGCAGCCAGCTGTCAAAACGCAACGACAACGGCGAGGTGTACCTGCAACACGGCCGCTACACCACCTGCGACGACCCGCACCCCGACTTCTACATTGCCATCTCGCGTGCAAAGCTGCGCCCCGGCAAGGACGTGGTGTTCGGCCCCGCCTACCTCGTGGTGGCCGACGTGCCGCTGCCCCTTGCCGTGCCTTACGGCTTCTTCCCCTTCACCAAGAGCTATTCGAGCGGCCTCATCATGCCCACCTACGGCGATGAGAGCACACGCGGCTTCTACCTGCGCGACGGCGGCTACTATTTCGCCATCAGCGACAAGTGGGACCTGAAGCTGCTCGGCGAGATCTATACCAAAGGCTCATGGGGCATCTCGGCAGCAAGCAACTACCGCAAGCGCTACAAACACAGCGGCAGCTTCTATTTCAGCTACCAGGACACACGCACAGGCGACAAGGGCATGCCCGACTACACCAAGCAGACGAGCTTCAAGGTGCAGTGGAACCACCGCCAAGACTCGAAGGCCAACCCCTTCAGCTCCCTCTCGGCAAGCGTCAACTTCGCCACGTCGAGCTACGAGCGCAACAACATGAACAGCCTCTACAACCCGCAGACGCTCACACAGTCGACACGCACATCATCTGTGAGCTGGAGCACCACGTTCTCAAGCATAGGCCTGTCGCTCAGCTCCACAGCCAACCTCAACCAGAACATGCGCGACTCTACCATCGCCATGACGCTCCCCGACCTTAACATCTCGCTCTCGCGCTTCTACCCCTTCAAGCGCAAGCACGCGGCGGGCAACGAGCGGTGGTATGAGAAGATCTCGCTGAGCTACACCGGACAGCTCTCCAACTCTATAAGCACGAAGGAGGACAAGTTTATGCACTCCAACCTCGTGAAAGACTGGCGCAACGGCTTCCAGCACAACATACCCTTGAGCGGCAGCTTCACGCTGTTCAACTATCTTAACGTCAACCCCACCTTCTCGTTCACCGACCGCATGTACACGAACAAGATAGACCGTTCGTGGGACACGGCAACGCAGAAGGAGGTGTGCGACACCACCTATGGTTTCCATAACGTCTACAACTGGTCGGCAAGCGTAAGCATGTCGACAAAGATGTATGGCTTCTGGATACCCAGCCGCAAGCTCTTCGGCGACAAGATACAGGCCATACGCCACGTCATCACGCCGACGGTGAGCTTCAGCTATGCGCCCGACTTCGGTGCTTCCCGTTACGGCTACTGGAAGACCTACCAGAAGACCGATGCCGACGGCAACGTGTCGCTGGTCGAATATTCGCCTTTCTCGCAGGGCCTCTACGGCGTGCCTGGACGCGGCCGCACGGGCAACATCAGCTTCGGCCTGTCCAATAACCTTGAGATGAAGGTCAAGAGCGACAAAGACTCTACGGGCATGAAGAAGATCAGCCTTATCGACGAGCTGGGCTTGCGCATGTCTTACAACATGGCAGACAAAGAGCGTCCATGGAGCGACCTGTCGATGGACATACGTCTCAAATGGTGGAAAAACTACACGTTCAACATGGCAGCGGTCTTTGCCACCTACGCCTACGAGCTCGACAAGGACGGACATCCTTATGTCGGCACCCACACCGAGTGGGGCAAGGGACGCTTCGGACGATTCCAGGGCACCTCGCAGAACATATCGTTCACCCTCACGCCTGAGAAGCTGAAGAAGCTCTTCGGCCATGGCGACGACGAGGACGACAAGGACAAGCGCAAGAAGAACAGCAAGGACGACGAGGGCGTTGACACCGACATCGAGAGCAACGTCGACGACGACATGATCGAGGGTCAGCGTGGCGCGAAGAAGAGCGGTGGCGGCAAGGCCGAGACCGACGAAGACGGCTACATGAAGTTTAAGATGCCGTGGTCGCTGACCTTCGGCTATGGCATAACCATGAGAGAGAACACGCAGGGCAAGTTCAACACCAAGACCATGCGTTATCCTTATAAGTTCACCCAGACGCTCAACGTGAGCGGCAACGTGCGCATAAGCGACGGTTGGAACATCAGCTTCTCATCGGGCTACGACTTCGAGTACCACAAGATGTCCATGACCACCGCGTCGTTGCAGCGCGACCTCCACTGCTTCAACATGAGCTGTCAGGTGGTGCTCGCTCCCTACACGAGCTACAACTTCACGTTCCGTTGTAACGCCGCCACGCTCACCGATGCTCTTAAGTATGACAAGCGCAGCGGCTACAGCAACGCCGTGCAGTGGTATTAAAAGACAATATCTGTTCTTACCACCGCTTGCGAAGGGCTTAAAGACAATATTTTTAAAGCTTTTCGCTTGCGAGGTTTTTAAAAGACAATGCTTGCGAGTTTTTTTTAAAGACAATAGAGACAATAGAGACAATCATTTTTTATGTGAAATGGAAAAACTCAACCGCACATATAAAAGATTGTCTCTATTGTCTCTATTGTCTTTAAACCTTTCCGCAAGCAAGAATTAATATATAGCTCGCGCTACGCGCTCGTGGGGTTTTAAACATTCTTGCGCTCCGTAGGTGCTCAGGCGCTTCGCGCGTCTTTTAAACATTAATGGCCATTAATTGAACATTAATGAACATCAATTTTTCCGCGCGAAGCGCGTATTAATGATAATTAATGGGTCATTAATGGACATTAATGTTCAAAAAAAACCACGAGCGCGAAGCGCGATGTAAACAATAACCTTTGCGTATTTATTAAGGGCATCAAGCCCATGTCGTCAGATCAGCGTCATGCCCATCTCCGCACACTCCTTGCGCATGTCCTCAGGCCAGATGCTTGCCTGAATCTCGCCGATGTGGGCCTTGTGCAGGAGCACCATGCACAGACGGCTCTGGCCGATGCCGCCGCCGATGGAGAGAGGCAGCTTGCCGTCGAGCAGCTGACGGTGGAAGAACAGCTGCTCGCGGTCCTCCTTACCCTCCAGCTTCAGCTGACGCAGCAGCGCCTCCATGTCGACACGTATACCCATCGACGACAACTCGAACGAGCGGCCGAGCACAGGATACCATATCAGGATGTCGCCGTTAAGACCCTCAAGGCCGTTCTCGGCAACCGTAGACCAGTCGTCATAGTCGGGTGCGCGGCCGTCATGCTTCTTGCCGTCGCTCAGCTTGCCGCCGATGCCGATGATGAACACCGCGCCATATTTCTTACAGATAGCGTCCTCGCGCTCCTTCGGTGTGAGGTCAGGATACATCTGCAGCAGCTCCTCACTATGAACAAAATGGATCTGTCGCGGCAGGAACGGCTTGATGGCGCCGTAGGTCTCACAGGTGAGATACTCTGTGCGCAGGATGGCGGCATAGATGCGCTCCACCACATCTTTAAGATATGCCAGCGTGCGCTCCTCGCGTGTTATCACCGCCTCCCAGTCCCACTGGTCCACATAGAGCGAGTGTAGGTTATCCAGCTCCTCGTCTGCACGAATGGCGTTCATGTCGGTGTAGATGCCGTAGCCCGGCTCAATGTCATATTCGGCCAAGGTCAGGCGTTTCCATTTTGCCAGCGAGTGTACCACCTCTGCCTTTGCATCGCCCAGATCCTTTATGGGGAACGTCACGGGGCGCTCCACGCCGTTGAGGTCATCGTTTATGCCGAGACCTTTCAACACAAACAGGGGAGCTGTGACGCGGCGCAACCTCAGTTCGGTTGACAGGTTCTGCTGAAAAAACTCCTTTATCAGTTTAATGCCTTGCTCGGTCAACCGTGGGTCGAGAAGTGCCTTATAGTCGTTTGGCTTTATCAAGTTACTCATGTCGATTCCTATTTTTTTATAGTTAGTTGTTTCTTGTTTCACACAGCGAGTTTTCGCTTAGCGCATGCAAAGTTAATAATTAATTATTAATATGCAATCATTTTAGCCATAAAATTTTACAATTTGTCACTCCTTAAACTTTTTCCCTTTCATTTTGCTTAACAAAACCTCCTGTTTTCGTTAATAAAGGCTGAACTTCGCAAGGATTAATAATGGAACTTTCGCATTTAATAAATGGAAATTTATAAAAATATTGTCTCTATTGTCTTTAAACCTTTCCGCAAGCAAGAATTAATATATAGCTCGCGCTACGCGCTCGTTATTTTTGAACATTCTTGCACTCCATAGGTGCTCAGGCGCTTCGCGTTTTTTTTAAACATTAATTTCCATTAATTGAACATTAATGTACATCAATATTCCGCGCGTAGCGCGTATTAATGATAATTAATGGGTCATTAATGGAAATTAATGTTCAAAAAACAACGAGCGCGAAGCGCGATGTAAATATTAAACTTTGCGAAAGTTCAGTAAAATAAAATTTGTAGGTTTCCCCTCTTTTGCTTATCTTTGCACATAAGATAAGGAGAAACGATATGGAGACATCATCACTTAACAAATACCAAGAACGCGTCGTTAGCTTGATGGCAAACGTGAACGAAGAACAGCAAATGGAAATATCCGATTTGTTGGCTCATTACTTTGCAGAAAAAGCATTTGACGAGGCAGATAAGCTATGGGATGACGGAATTATTGGCGAACAAACCATAGAGGAGTGGAAGAATGATCTCTAATAACAACAAACACGCAAGATAAAATGGAAAACTACATAGTGTCGGCACGCAAGTACCGCCCCATGACCTTCGACACGGTGGTGGGACAGCACGCGCTCACCACCACGCTGAAGAACGCGGTGAAGAGCGGCAAGCTTGCGCACGCCTATCTGTTCTGTGGCCCACGCGGAGTGGGCAAGACAACGTGTGCCCGCATTTTTGCAAAGGCCATCAACTGCATGAACCCCACAGCAGAGGGCGAGGCATGTAACGAGTGTGAGAGCTGCAAGGCGTTCAACGAGCAGCGCTCGCTCAACATCTTTGAGCTCGACGCCGCCAGCAACAACTCGGTGGAGAACATCAAGGCTCTCATGGAGCAGACGCGCATACCGCCGCAGGTGGGACGCTACAAGGTGTTCATCATCGACGAGGTTCACATGCTGTCGTCGGCAGCCTTCAACGCCTTCCTGAAGACGCTGGAGGAGCCGCCAGCACATGTGGTCTTCATCCTCGCCACCACAGAGAAGCACAAGATCCTGCCCACCATCCTGTCGCGCTGCCAGATTTACGACTTTGAGCGCATGACTGTGGAGAACACCATCGCCCACCTCAAGATGGTGGCAGCGAAGGAGGGCATAAGCTACGAAGAGTCGGCTCTCGCCCTCATTGCCGAGAAAGCCGACGGCGGCATGCGCGACGCCCTCTCCATCTTCGACCAGGCAGCAAGCTTCTGTCAGGGCAACATCACCTACGACAAGGTGCTGGAAGACCTTAACGAGCTCGATGCCGACAACTATTTCCGCATGGTTGACCTCGCCATGGAGAACAAGGTGAGCGACCTCATGCTTCTGCTCAACAGCATCATAGAGAAAGGGTTCGACGGCGGCAACGTGGTCACGGGTCTCGCCTCACACATACGCAACGTGCTCATGGCAAAAGACGAGAGCACGCTCAAGCTGCTGGAGACGAGCAAGGAGCAGACAGAAAAGTTTAAGGCGCAGGCGCAGAAGTGTCCCACCCGCTTCCTCTACCAGGCCCTTAAGGTGCTCAACCAGTGTGACGTGTGCTACAAGCAGAGCAGCAACAAGCGTCTGCTCGTGGAGCTAACGCTCATAGAGGTGGCGCAGCTCACACAACCCGACGACGGCGTGAGCGCGGGGCGTGGCCCCAAGCGTCTGAAAATCCTGTTCAAAAGACTCATCGACTCCCATAACCAGGCAGCGGCACAGGTGGCTGCCGGGGAGAGACCTCTGGTGCGCAAGGCGAAGGCTGCCGCAGCTGAGGGAGATGGAGTGCAGGCTTCGCACAACGCAACATCAACAACGCCGAGCGGCAACGCCGTAACAGCAACCTCAACCGCCGCACACGGTGCAGCAGCCACGAACGCAGCCATGGGCGGTTCGGGCATGGGAGCTGCAACAGCAACCATGGGAGCAGCCTCGGGACCCACGGGTGCAACCACTGGAGCCGCCGGAGCAACCGCTGGAACAGCTGGTTCAGCCTCAGGAGCTGTTGGTTCAGCCTCAGGAGCAGCCGCCTCTCCTCAGCCCGCTGCCGGCATGCCTCGCCTGAAGCTTGGCAGCTTAGGCATGACCTTCGCCGGATTGAAGCACAAGGAGGAGGAGGTGAAGCAAGCCGAAGAGGAGGAAATAAAGAACAAGGAGGAGGCTACCGAGTTTACGGAAGACCAGCTCTCGCTTGAATGGCTCAGGATGTGCAACCGCATGCCCTCGCAGATGACGGGCTTGGCTCAGCGCATGAAGAACATTCAGCCCACCATCCTCTCCTACCCCAACATCGAGATCCTGGTCGACAACAAACTGTTGCTTGACCAGCTTGGTGCCATCAAGGGGCGCATCAGGGCGTCGCTTGCCGCCAGTCTTCATAACGGCAGCATAACGGTGAACCTTCGTCTTGCCAAGCAGAACGAGATAAAGCCAGTGCTCACAAAGAAGCAGATCTTTGATAAGATGAAAAAAGACTATAAGCCATTCGCCCTCCTTGTCGATGGCTTGGGGCTGGAGTTGGGATAACTTGCGAGAGGTTTAAAGACAATAGAATTTTATAGGGACACCCTTTCTTGCTTGCGGAAAGGTTTAAAGACAATAGAGACAATAGGGACAATCTTTTTTGTTACTGAACTCTCGCATTTATGATATGGAATCTCAAGCAAGCGTCGCCGCGCTCGACTTTGTCGCTTGCTATAGCAAGAAGGCGGAGAATATCTCAAGCAAGCGTCGCCGAAGGCGGCGAATATCCATAACCGCTGGTTGAGCTGCCGAAGGCAGCGAAGCCTGCGGTCCCATGAATGATGGGAAAATCGTCCTCGAAGAGGGCGAACATGTGGGGTATATTTACTGCTTGCTTGTGTTCGCCCTCTTCGAGGACGTTTTATTCTCTTGCTGTGAAACCGCAGGTTACGTTCGCTTCGCTCTCTTCACCAGCGGTTATGGATATTCGCCCTCTTCGAGGACGCTTGCTTGAGACAATATTTTATATGTTCGGTTTGGCTTCTCCATCTCACATAAAAAAAAGATTGTCTCTATTGTCTCTATTGTCTTTAAAAACAACGCAAGCGAAAAGCTTAAAAAATATTGTCTTTAAAAACAACGCAAGCGGTTGGCCTTTCCCTTTTCACATGATTTGTTTTTCCTTTTCACATGATTTGTTTTCCCTTTTCACATGTTTTGTCATTTCCTTTTCACCCGAAAGTCGTCTCAAAAATGCTTCATTGTCATCGTACCCCGACCGAGGTACATGTATACCCCGACCGAAATACATGCGTACCCCGACCGAAATACATGCGTACCCCGACCGAAATACATGCGTACCCCGACCGAAATACATGCGTACCCCGACCGAAATACATGCGTACCCCGACCGAAATACATGCGTACCCCGACCGAGGTACATGCGTATCTCGGTCGGGGTACGATAACTTTCTGATATTTTTCAGAGCTTTTTCTGATATTTTTCAGAGCTTTTTCTGATGTTTTTCAGAGCTTTTTCAGATGATTTCCAGGGCTTTTACAGATGCTTCTTGTCTTTTCAAAAAGCCCCTTTTATCTCTTCCTCAGCCCCATGCGTGAGCTGAAGGTCAAGGGGTTCTGACCGTTAAGCGTTCCGAAGGTCTGTCCCTTTACCGAGCCGATAGAGGTAGCGGTAGAGTCAGAAGCTGCGGTAGAGGCGTTGTTGTTAAACGAGAGGTTGGGCTTAGCCAGCGTGGTGCGCGTGAGGCTGAACGCTATCTGCTCGTTGTTGTTGCAGCCGTTGAAGGTGCCCCAGAACTGTCCTGTCTGTGTGTTCAGACTGAAGCCGCCGTTCCAGCTTGTGCGATATTCGTAACCGCTGCCGTCATACTTGATGCAGATGTCGCCCGAGCGCGGGTCAATGTACCATGAGAAGCGGAGCTGCTGCGAGTCGTAGACGAGCTGTCCGTTGTCGTCGTACACATAGTTGCCATAATCGTCGATCATCGGTGCATAGTCGGTCTCGCGTCCGCGTCCGTTGAGAGCGTTGCTGTTATAGAGGTCAAACTCAAACTCGGCGTCCATCTGCACCCTCTGCAGCTGGTTCTGCTGGTCATAGTAGCGGTTTTCCACCTTACCTGTCCAGTAGCCGCGCAGCGCCTGTGCCTCTTGTTTGAGCGTGTTGGTGCCATAGTCGAATGCATCGTCATACCAGTCGTAATCGTCATACCATCCTTGCGAGTAGTCGTAATAGTCCCATCCGTCGTCCCACGGGTCTTCATCACAGCTTGTAAACGCAAATGTCATGGTCATCATGACCAGAAGTGCTGAAAAAGTATTGGTCCATTTCATAGTTGTATCGTTTTAAAGTTTTCTCTATTCTGGGTTTCTTTTTTATGCTGCAAAGTTATCTCTTTCTTTCCACCCCTGCAAGCATAAAAACCATATTCGTTGTAGGGTTTTCCCTATTCTGCCATGCCACCCGCCCCTGTCCGTTTGCGCCTTCATCTTCTTCGCCTTCGCCACCTTATTATATAAGCGCCGTTACACCCCTGTTACAGCAATATGAAGATCTTGCAAACGTTTACACTATATTTAACATACATTTACCCCCCCCAAATTTGCTTTTATATAACGAAAAATATTAATTTTGCACTCGAAATCAGACAGATAAAGAAACAAAATCAGAAGAAGAAAAAAATATATATCCAAAAGATAAAAAACTTATCAGAAAGATAAAAACAACTTATCCGAAAGATAAAAACAACATATAGAGACAAAACTTATCCGAAAGATTAAAGATGTCCGAAAGACAAAACACGTCCGAAAGACAGCTTATCCGAAAGATAAAAAATCAAAAACTAATATTGGCTTGTAACTTGTAAAGAGCTATCAACCAAGATGTAACAAAAAAAAGTAATAACCAAAAAAGTAACAACAAAAAAGCAACAGCGAAAACCATCCACCTCTGGAGAACTCTCCACTCTCTGGATGCTCAAAACAACGATGCAACAAGCAACAGCATGTTTGTGATTAACCCTCACAGGCCATGCTAGGGATGTGTATTCTCTAAAAAAACGCGTGTGCTCTAAAAAAAAGAAAGAAAACGACAATTACCATAAATATAAACTAATAGTAAAATGAAAATGAAAAGACTTTTTACGCTTTTAATGGCGATTTGGGCATTATTGTCCATATCGCAAGCGGTAAAGGCAGCCGATGTAACTGTCTATTTCCAATGTCCGAGTGATTGGACTACTCCTGTGCATGCGTATGCATATAATAGTGACGCTGACCGTGTTTCGGATTGGGGTTCAGCACCAGCAGGTTCTGAATTTACCACCTCTAACGGTGTGAAATTATGGAAATGTACGTTTGATTCCAGGTTCAAATATGTAATCTTTAAAGAGCCCGGAACAGGTGGTGTTAAGCAGTATCCTACAGGTCAAGGATTTGTGGTCAAGGATAATTATGTTTATACCACAGACCCCACAAAACCCACAGGAACCCCTCTGTCTGAATTAGATAAGGTTACTAAGGTAATTAAATTATTCAATGGTTCTTCTGAACTGTCAGGTTCTAACGGAAAGTACACTCTCGATCTGAGCAGCGCAACTGCTGATGCTACGATTACTCTTTCTATCGATGGCGCATCTTATGGTTTGGCTACTGCTCAAACTATTGCTGCAACTGGAACCACATCAGGTATCGCATTCACAACAGAAGGAACAGCAGCCTTGACATTGAAGGCAGGTCTTATCTATACTCTCACAGTAACAGAGGATGGAAAGATGACTGTTGTTGCAGAGGAGAAGGTTGTTCCTTATTCAGTAGCTGGTGCAGGTTTCTATTTGGTAGGTGACTTCATGTCTCAATACAACAACGCGACCGTTAACCCTGGTGGTGATACTCCTGGTAAGATCAATTACGAAAGACTCTATTTCAAGTTTGAAGAGCAGAAAGATGGTTCTTATCAGATTGTTATTCCTGCTTGTTTGACTGCAAAGATGCAGATTCTTGGTGTAAGCGTTGACGGTGTTCCAAGAGTATATGGTCCTAAAGGCATTGAAAAATTGCATGGAGCAAAGGATTATGGAAAAGCTATTCCTGCTACTGATGGTTCTGTAGGCGGTGATAGTGAAACAAATAATTTGGTTGCTGTTGAAGGATTTAACTATAACGATAATTATTGGAAGCTTATCACTCGTAACGATGATGAGACAGATGATGATGGATCTTATGTGGTGAGCTTTAAATTTGACAAAGCCACTAATACACCAACAACTTGGACTATTAAGCATGATGGTTGCACACGAGTTACTTATCTGTTAAGTACAGCCAAAGGAGCTACTGCTCAGCCATTATATGATAAACGTAATTCTGTTAACGAAGACTATAGTGATAACCATAAAGCTGCTATTCACCTTGATGGTTCAAACGGTTATTTCGTGTTAAGTACTGTGGTTTCTAATATTACAACTTTAGAAATATATAATCAAGCAAAAAAGGCAAATGATGACATTCATAAAATAGGTAATGGATTTGGCACTCATGATAAACTATTTTTCTTAGGTTCAGAACCTAAGGCGAATGTAGAAAATAATAACAAGTTGTATGGTAATCAGCCGGCTGTTGCTTTACCAGCAATAAATGGTACTAAGATTGTCGAGGTAAATACTTCTAGAGGAAGCCATGACGACGCGGCAAAGGACAACAGTTATGGTTTGCAAGCAGATTTCTCTATTCCAGGTAATTTGGAAGAGGTCGATTATCCTGATGTAATTTCAATGGTTGGTCCTGCTATCCCAAGTACAACAACTACAGTTGGTGAGACAACAAAGTGGTTGTGGGATGCAACAGCAGGCGATATGATTTATGATGAAAGTGACCGCTGTTACAAATTGGTTCTGAACACATCTGAAGATTTGAAGAACAAGACATTCCGCTTTGTTGGTGATCATGAGATTAAAAAGAACTGGTTTGAGGATGATGTTAAGGCAAACGACGCTTATCCAACAACTAAGGAAGGTTTCTCAGATGCAACAGTAGCAGATCCGAACAAGGTTTCTTATACTTCTGATTGTACAGAAGCAAACATTAATCACGATCAGGATATTATTTGGAACCGCGGTGCTGGTCTTTATACAGTAAGATTCTACATTAACGACTATAAGACGTTCCATTACACCATCACAGGTGCATCTAAGATCTATATCCCTGTAACAGCTCACATGGGCAAGCTGCTTCGCACCTACACCAGTGCAATAGATGTTGTTCCTGTTAATGACGACGTTCAGATTTTCGCAGCCCAATCATATACAAAACAAGATGAGAACAAGACAGGCTCTGGTGACGAGACAGGTACCGTTAAGCTTTATCGTCTGAAATATATTCCTGCTAATCAGGGTGTCATACTGTTTGCTCCTAATTCTCCTGTTGAAGATAAAGAGAAAACAAAGATGGAGCTTGTTAAAGCATACTCAGCAACAGTTAAGAGATACAGCCATGATGCCTATGATTATATCGAGGGTTGGGCCAATTCGGACACAAAGAGAAGTATGTGGTATTATGAAAATAAACATGCTTCTGATGAACAATGGAACAACTACTTAGTTCCTGTTTTGGAAGACACTAAGATCACTCAGTTCCACTATGATGAGAACAACGAATGGACAGGACGCAATTTCTCGTTTACCCGTTATTCACAGACAAAGACAGGACGTAAAAACGAGGTAACAGAAGACGATACAACAAATGAGGAACTTTCAAAGCGTGATTATTACAGCTTCTTCCGTTTCTCAGGTACCGCAAAGGCAAATTATTCTTATTTGATGTTGCCACGAAAAGTGATGGTTGGTAATGGTCAGATTTTGAATCAAGACCAAGACAACGACACAAAGGTCTTTGCTAAGAGCATGGTCTGGTTTGAGGGTATCGATGCCCCAATGGATAATGAGACAACAGGCATTTCTGAATTGAAGAATAATGCTTCAAATTCAGATGCTGCTTATTATACTCTTCAGGGTGTGAAAGTTGCAAAACCCGTTAAGGGAATCTATATCCACCAGGGTAAGAAAATCATGGTTAAGTAATAATTAAAACAGCATTTGTAATGAAAAAAACATATAATAAGCCAGTGATTGATGTTGTGGAACTACGAGGCGAATTTCTTTTGGCAGCATCAGAAGGTAAAGAAACTGACGTAATAGAATCAAAAGGCAACAATTTCTGGTCAGACGAGGAAAACGAAGCTGACGAGATCGCCATCAACGACATTTGGAAATGAGCATAAGGACGAGAAGTCAATGGTAAAACCTTAAGAAAGGGTGTCGCACGACCATCATGGTCGGCGACACCCTTTTTGTTTTGCTTGACATCGAAAAAGAAGAAGAGGCAAGATAAAAAACGTCCTCGAAGAGGGCGAACATCCATAACCGCTGGTGAAGAGAGCGAAGCGAACGGAACCTGCGGATTTTCACAGCTAAGCCGTCAAGACGTCCTCGAAGAGGGCGAACACAAGCGAGCTGTAAATATACCCCCATATGTTCGCCCTCTTCGAGGACGGTTTTACCTCATCCATGGGGACCGCAGGCTTCGCTGCCTTCGGCTGCTCAACCAGCGGTTAAGGATATTCGCCGCCTTCGGCGACGCTTGCTTGAGATAAATGTACATAACAAACATGCAAAGGTTTTGTTGTGTTTTTCGCCGCCTTCTTGCTCTGGTAAGCGACAAAGTAGAGCGTCGGCGAGGCTTGCTTGAGATAGATGAACATTATAAACATGCAAAGATTTTGTTGTGCATTTGCGAAAGTTCAACAAAGAAAGAAAATAAAGAAAGAAAACAAAAATAAACAGAATTAATAATGAAAGGGAAAGAGGAGAAAGAGCGAAAAGAATAAAAAAAAATAATAAAAAACTTGTTTTAATAATAATAATTGCTTACTTTTGCACCCGAATTAAAAATAAGAGTTAAAAAAACATCAAAAAGGCTCTTGAAAAAGAGTCTGAAGAAGGAAACAAGAAACCTAAATCAAAATTTATAGGCTAAAATAAGCAACCACAACGGTGAAGACATTTATTGCTTCATGACCGCAATTTGTTGCAAAACAGCATCATAAAGATGCCACATATCACCATTTTGACGCCCCGACGAAAATAAAGCCACCCCGATGTAAACAAAACCGCCCCGAAGAAAATAAAACCACCCCGACCAAAACACCCAAAGCTCCAAAAAGCGCCCCATTAACCCCACGACGAGTCCCATAAAAAAGGAATCTGAGAAGAAAAGAGAAAAAAAGTAATTGCAAACAAGCATACTATTAATTAAATAATCACACCTTTTAATAGCGTATGATAAACATCAATGACAAAAAGAGGAACGCCTTGAACGGCAAAGTACTCACAGCAGCTGTTGCCTGCGCTTTGTTCATGAGCAGTGGACAAGCTACGGCAGCAAGTGTTTCAATGCCGAACGCTATGACAGCAGAAGTTATGTCTGAGACATACAGCACGCTGCCACAGCAGGCCGACAAAGTGGTCATCACCGTGGTTGACGCAAACGGCGAGCCTATCACAGGCGCCAGCGTTGTAGAACCCGGCACGACAAACGGCGGCATCACCGACATCGACGGTAAGGTAAGCATAAAAGCCGTGGCAGGCAAGACCTACCGCGTGTCTTATGTGGGCTACAAGACCGTTGACGTGAAGGTTAACGGCAAGAACCAGCGCATCGTCCTCACAGAAGACATGGGCGACCTCGACGAGGTGGTTGTAGTGGGTTACGGTGCCCAGAAGAAGGTAGACCTTACTGGTGCTGTAGCAAACGTGAACGTTAAGGAGGCCATCGCAAGCCGTCCTATCACCGACGTGGCAAAGGCGCTGCAGGGCATCACCCCGGGTCTTACCATCACCAACAACCTCGGTGGTGTAGGCACCGAGTCTACCATCAAACTGCGTGGTTCAGTAGGTTCATTGAACGCTGAAGGAGGTACCGCTCCTCTTATCTTGGTTGATAACGTAGAGGTGCCCAGCCTCAACCTCGTCAACCCCGACGACATCGAGACCATCTCTGTGTTGAAGGACGCCGCTTCGGCTTCTATCTACGGTACCCGTGCTGCATGGGGTGTTATCCTGATCACCACAAAGCAGGGTAAGAAGAACGAGAAACCCCGCGTGACCTATTCAAACAACTTTGCTTGGGGCACACCCACAAAGATGCCTAAGCTGGCTTCGGCTGTAGACAATGCCGAGTACATATACAAGCTGGCTCAGAGCAAGGGTCTCTCAGCTTGTACAAATATCGGCTTCACCATCGACGAGTATGCCGTTGGCAAGATCAAGGAGTGGGAGCAGAAGTATGGCAACATGTCGCAGAGCGAGCTCGGCGAGATGCAGGAAGGCCGCGACTTCGAGATCAAGAACGGAAAGACCTACTTCTTCCGTTCGTTCGACCCCATTAACGAGTTTACTCGCAAATGGACTCCGCAGCAGAACCACAACCTCTCTGTAACAGGTGGTAGCGAGAAGACAACATATAACATTTCATTGGGCTATCTGCGCCAGAACGGTGTGATGAATTTTAAGGCCGACAAGTATGACCGTTACAACTTCAACAGCAACATCACCACCGCCATTCGCGACTGGTGGAAGGTTCGCGCTAACGTGTTGTTCACACGCTCGGTTAACGACCAGCCCTACAAATATACCTCTGGCCAGTATGACGCATGGTTCTACCTGATGCGCTGGCCGCGCTGGTATCCGTACGCACAGTATCAGGGCAAGGACTTCCGTTCTGCCGTTACCGACATCAAGCAGGCTAACCGCGAGAGCGTTACCTCTAACTATGTACGCGTAAACTTGGGTACCGAGCTGAACCCGCTGAAGGACCTCAGCATCAACTTCGACTATACCTTCGCCCTGCTGAACGACGCTCAGAAGCGTAACGGCGGCACCGTGATGGCATATAACATGTTTGCCGGCGCTCCCTTCGACAACTACACCAACATCTACGGTGGCGTTGACAACCGCGTGGTACAGACCAGCAAGTACACCATGACAAACGTGTGGAAAGCATACGCTACCTACAACTTCGACATCAAGAAGAATCACCAGTTTAAGGTGATGGCTGGTTTCGATGCCGAGACACGCGAGCGTCTGGGCCACTACTCAGAGCGTCGTGGCCTCATTAGCCAGGATCTGCCCGAGATTGCACTGGCTACAGGCGACCAGTATTCGTTCAACAAGAACTATGCTTATCATAAAGACTTCGCTTCGGCAGGTTTCTTCGGACGTATCAACTACGACTTCATGCAGAAGTATCTGTTCGAGTTTAACGCTCGTTACGATGGCTCTTCTATGTTCCCCTCAGGAAAGAAGTTTGCTTTCTTCCCCTCATTCTCTGCAGGATGGCGTGCCAGCGAGGAGAAATTTATGGATTGGGCTAAGCCCGCTCTGTCAAACTTGAAGCTCCGCGGATCTTGGGGTACCATCGGTAACCAGGACGTTGCTGCCAACTCGTTCATCTCTACCATGACTTCAACAAACTCTGGTTGGGTAATGGGTGGCAAGAACCAGCTGAGCCTTGAGGCTCCTACGGTGATCTCTGACGGTCTGACATGGGAGCGCGTTTCTACCCTCGACCTCGGTGTCGACATGCGCTTCTTCAAGAACGAGCTGGGTGTGACCTTCGACTACTATCACCGCGTAACATCTGACATGCACACCGCTGGCGAGGCTCTGCCTTCAACCTTCGGTGCCGATACTCCGAAGATCAACTTCGGTGAGCTGACCGCCAACGGTTGGGAGCTTGCTGTCGACTATAACCACCGCTTCTCTAACGGCCTCGGCATCAGCGCACGCGCATCAGTGTCGCACGTTGTGGAGCGTATCACCAAGTGGAACAAGACAGACCGTAACATCGATGGCAACTACGAGGGCAAGCGCCTCGGCGAGATTTGGGGTTACGAGTCGGACCGCCTGTTCCAGGTTGACGACTTTAACGTGACAACCGATGCCAACGGCAAGAAGGTCTACACACTGAAGGACGGCATCCCCTCACAGGCTTTGTATGAGAAAGGCGCCTTTAAGTTCCAGCCGGGTGACATGAAATATAAGGATCTCGACGGCGACAAGAAGATCACATACGGAAAGAACACCGTTGAGGATCATGGCGACCAGAAGGTTATCGGCAACTACCTGCCTAACTATGAGTATAGCTTCACACTGGGTGCTAACTGGAAGGGTATCGACTTCAGCGCCTACTTCCAGGGCGTAGGCAAGCGCGACTTCTGGGCAACTGGTAGCGTGGCTATCCCATGCGGTGGATCAGGTTGGGGTGACTCTATGTTCGACCACCAGATGGACTACTGGACCGAGACCAACACCGACGCCTTCTATCCCCGTCCTTTCGATAATACATGGTCACACGGTGACAAAAGCTTCTTGAAGCAGACCCGCTACCTCTGCAACATGGCATATCTGCGTTGTAAGAACATCACTGTAGGTTACACCTTGCCTAAGGCATGGGTGAGCAAGGCTTCTCTGGAGAGCGTTCGCGTTTACTTCAGTGGTGAGAACCTCTTCGAGTTTGACAACATGCACCTGCCTGTTGACCCCGAGAGCACAAATTACAAAACGGGTTATGGTAAAAGCGACTGGGCGTTCGGCCGTAGCTATCCTTTCTCTCGTACCATCTCGTTCGGTATGCAGGTTACGTTCTAAGGCGTAAGACCGCATAAAGAGAAATAATAAAACGTGGTATTTAATTAACTAAAATTTCGCATGTATGGAAGTTATTGGGAGTTAAAAGGAAGTTAACTCGCTTCGCGAGTGGAGTTCTTGCTAAGCAAGCGGCAAAGCCGAGCGAATGGACATATGTAATATTGTTTGAGCTCTAAAGCTATTGTCCGTTAACTTCCTGAACGACCGAAGGGAGTGATAACTTCTTCTCTTCCATTAACTTCTGAACTTGCAAAAGTTCAGTTACCAAAAGAACAAACATTTATGAAAATAAATTTAAATATTCTGAGCGCGGGCCTTCTGCTGGCCACTGCTGTGTCTTTCAGCTCTTGTGACGACTTCCTCACACGCGACCCCCAGGACACCGTTACTGACGTTCCGTCGTTCTGGAACAACGAGGAGAACCTCCGTACATCGTTCCTCGACTATTATACTTACTTCTTCCCCGGCTACCGTTCGAGCTGGGAGCGTGCCGACAACTTTGCCGAGACAAACGTTGCCGACTGGACCGACGACAACGCACAGGAAGTGGCTACCTTGTTCACCAAGGTGGCTCCCACAAGTGATGCTGGCAACTGGAATTTCAAGAAGATCCGCAACATGAACCTGCTGCTCAGCCGCATACAGAGCTCTACTCTGGGCGAAGAGGCAAAGAACCACTGGTCGGGCGTTGCCCGCCTGTTCCGCGCCATGGAGTATGCAAAGCTCGTGCAGAAGTTTGGCGACGTGCCTTACTATGACGCTGTCGTAGGTAGTACCGACAACGAACAGCTCTACCGTGCCCGCGATCCGCGCACCACGGTTATGGACAAGGTGAACGAGGATCTGGCTTTCGCTTGCGCCAACATTCGTGTAAACGACGGCACAAAGGGTCTTACCGTAAACCGCGCCGTGGCTCAGGGCTTCGCTTCACGCATCATGCTGTTTGAGGGCACATGGCAGAAGTATCACGCCAACAACACAGCCAAGGCTGCCGAATATCTGAAGGCTGCCAAGGACTATGCTGCTGCGCTGATGCAGACAAACGCCTACTCTATCGCTCCCAGCTACAAGAGTCTTACCACCTCTGAGGATCTCGCCGGCAACCCCGAGATCATCATGTACCGCTCATACGTTGAGAACGTGGTTATGCACTCGCTCATGAGCTTCCAGAACACTGAGATGGAGATGAGCAGCCCCTCACGTTCGTTCATCGATGCCTTCCTGACCAAGAACGGTCTGCCTATCCACCAGGCTGGCAACACCGATTATAAGGGCAAGGAATATGCTAAGGAGATCCAGAACCGTGACCCCCGTCTCGCTGATAACATCGATGAGGAGAGCGGCTTGCGTCTGAACGGTGTAGCTGCTGTTTACGCTGCTTCTGGCTACTACGCCAACCGCTATGTGAACAAGGACCTGATCAACAAGCCTGGCGGTATGAGTAATACCAACACCACCGACGCTCCTGTCATGAAGCTGAACGAGGTGATGCTCAACTACATCGAGGCTGCTGCCGAGTTGGCAGATCTCGGACAGTACACTCTTACACAGGCCGACTTCGACAAGACCATCAACGCTATCCGCGACCGTCAGAGCACACAGATGCCTCACGTCACACTGGCTGGCAACGCGCTGAAGGTGAACGGTGTCGAGATCAACGACCCCGACCGCGATGCTACTGTTACGCCCATCATTTGGGAGATCCGTCGCGAGCGCCGCGTAGAGTTGGCTTATGAGGGTCTGCGTTTCAACGACCTCCGTCGTTGGGGCAAGCTCGAATATGCTGACATGGTGAAGAACAAGAAGCTGAACATGGGTGCTTGGATCAACAAGGCCGACTATCCCGAAAATGCTGAAGCTTTGGCTAAGATCACTCTCTGCGACGAGAACGGCCACATCGTTACCGGCAACGAGGGCTACATCATGCCTATCACCGAGGTGGCCAAGATGCGTCAAATGGCTGACAAGGATTATCTCTATCCTATCCCTGTTGACCAGATCACCATGTACGAGACCCACGGATTCAAGCTCACCCAGAACCCTGGTTGGTAAACATGAAAACAAGAACCTGACGGTTGGAAAGACCTGACGGTTGAACAAAAAAGCGGGAACCTTCTCAGAAAGGTTTCCGCTTTTTTTGTTTACTTTTTACCGTTACAAAACTTTCATGAAAAGACTTATTTACATCGCGCTTCGCGCTCGTTGTTTTTTGAACATTAATCATCATTAATGACCCATTAATTATCATTAATACGCGCTTCGCGCGGAAAAATTAATGTTTCATACTCCGCGAAGCGCCTGAGCACCCACGGAGCGCAAGAATGTTCAATTAATGGAAATTAATGTTTAAAAGAAAAAAACGAGCGCGAAGCGCGATGTAAATATCAGCCTTTTAGAAAAATGCTATTGGATTTTTCACTTTTCCCTTTTCGTTTTTCCCTTCCAACGGCGTCAGCCTTTTTTTACCTTTTTACCTTTAAAAATTCTTTTTACCTTTAAAAGTTTTTGTTTATTTTTGTATTAGGAAATAAACGATTTAAAGAAAGAATCATAACATGAAGAAACGAGCAATAGTGATGGGAGCCACATCGGGCATTGGTCAGGAGGTGGCACGGCTGCTTGCTGCCAACGGTTACGAGGTGGGCATTGCAGGACGACGCAAGGAGCGACTGGTGCAGATGGCACAAGCCACACCAGGCATCGTGGCGCACAGACAGATAGATGTGACCAAGGAAGACGCACCGACGGAGCTGCACAAGCTCATAGAGGAGCTGGGCGGCATGGATCTCTACGTCCACAGCTCTGGCATAGGATGGGAGAACGTGGCGCTCGATGCCGACAAAGAACTGAAGACGGTGGAGACCAACGGCGTGGGCTTTGTGCGCATGGTGTCGGCGGCTTATAACTGGTTTGCTGAACAGAGAGCAGACGAAGCAAAGCAAAGAACGGAAGGGGATGAACAGAGAGCAGACGAAGCAAAGCAAAGAGCAGAAGAGGCTGAGCAGAGAGCAAGCGACAAGGAGCGTAAAGCCCGCATAGCCTGCATCACCTCCATCGCCCGCACCCGCGGCTTGGGTGCTGCCCCAGCCTACTCTGCCACGAAGCGCATGCAAGCCCACTACCTTGAGTGTCTGTCGCAGCAGACCCGCATGCGCCATCTTAACATCGGCATCACCGACATACGCCCCGGCTTTGTTGCCACCGACCTCATTGCGGGCAGCCACTTCCCTCTACAGCTAAAAGCCGAAGATGTGGCACGCACCATTGTACGCGCCATAGAGCGCGGCAGCGAGGTGGTGACCATCGACTGGCGTTACCGTCTGCTTGTCGCCGCCTGGCAACTGATCCCGCGCTGGCTCTGGGTGAGGCTTACAGCCATAAAATAGGCTTGCGGGCATAAAATAGGCTTGCGGGCATTGCCCGCTGCCTTCTTTACAGAAGCATGTGCTTGCTGGCGCAACAGAAGCATGTGCTTGCTATCTTTTCCGCAAATATTTTGCGCTTCGCGCGGTTTTAAACATTAAAGCCCATTAATTTAACATTCTTGCGCTCCGTGGGTGCTCAGGCGCTTCGCGGAGTATGAAACATTAATTTTTCCGCGCGAAGCGCGTATTAATGATAATTAATGGGTCATTAATGATAATTAATGTTCAAAAAAAACAACGAGCGCGTAGCGCGATGTCAAATCAACCATTACAAGAGTTCTGTAGTTACAAAAAAAAGATAATATGTCATTTTGCGCTTCGCGCATTTTTTAAACATTAATTTCCATTAATTGAACATTAATGAAACATCAATATTCCGCGCGAAGCGCGTATTAATGATAATTAATGGGTCATTAATGATAATTAACGTGAGTTCGACGAATTAGAATAACGTTAATTGTCTATCTACTATCCTTTGAAC
>OCRP01000728.1_pt1 | contig 25081 bp, 27 predicted proteins | sample 1538871 | NCBI WGS metagenome assembly OCRP01 (sample SAMN04571731, study PRJEB22368) | human gut metagenome | biome: human gut; material: stool | host: Homo sapiens | place: Luxembourg | collected 2012-09-20 | reverse complement strand
TGCAGATTGTTCCGCTCCGTCAGCATCGAGATCAGTTCGTAGCAGAGGATCAGCGTAATGATGATGCCTGCAATGGGGATCACCACCGAATCCGAAATGTTACGGATCATGCTGAAAATACTGCTGTTCCACCCTTGCGGTGTCTGCCCGACCTGAGCAGCGATCTCACTGGTCTGTTGGTTGACCGCTGTGAACATCGTACTCAGGTTGGACTCCACCATGCCGGAAAGAAGTTCCCTCATCCATTTTTCGATTGCTGCGAAAATATTATCGAACAATGGCGGGTTTTCCTCCTATCGCTTGTTGATCAGCCGAACAGACCAGAAAGCAGCGGGATCAGCTGGGTGCCGATGAGGATGACACCGCCGCCAGACATCAGCTGCTTCATGCCCTGCGACTTTGCGCCGGGGTTGTCGTTTCCGTACCCTTCCATGAGGTTCACAACGCCCCAAACACCAAGGCCCGCGCCGATGGCAACAACGAGAGTCTGCAGAACGGTAATAGCCTGATTGAAGAATTCCATAGTCGTTTTTCGCCAGATTGCAGCATTGATAAAAAGTACGATTCCAAAAGAAAAACAGGCTGGCACATCTTCGGTGCTGCCTGTTTCCTGCAATTCTGGCTTCTCCTTTCATTTTCATAAAAAATCAGCCTTTTGGAATCGCAAAATGTAGAGATCAGTCGGACAAGTTACCTGCCACGGGGTCTGCCCGGACAGGCGGGCGGGTGTAGTTACTTCGGATAATGGCCTCCTTCCTATGCTGTGCTTTCTTCGGACACATCCACCTCGTAGCAATCAAATTCTTCATCCATCCGCAGCCTTAGTTCGTGCTTCAGATAGCGTTCCACATCGAAAGCGTTCTTCTTATCGAAGTCCGACAGTTCCTTGTACCGCTTATGCTTGGTAATGTCGAATTTGTCGCTCAGGAATGGCCTGACTCCGCGCAGCTGCAGGATGCACTTGCTGCCATCCATGACAGAAAGCTCGTCCCGGCTCATAAGCTCCTTTCCGGTCTTTTGGTAGGTTGTACCAAAGGATGGGCTTTGACCGCGTGTGTCGGATGTGTTATATAGGTCGATTGTTTCTTTTCCCAGCGTTTCGGAAATTTCTTTGAGCGTCGAACTTTCCTTGCCGCCGAGGAACAGCATGGTGTCGCAGTTGCCGATGATGGTTTCTGCGGCATCCTTGTAGATGGTTTTCAACTGGCTCTGCGACTGCAGGATGATGGATGCCGAAATCTCGCGGCTGCGGATGGTGGCGATCAGCTTGTCGAACTTCGGGATCAGACCGATGTTCGCAAACTCATCGAGCAGCAGCCGCACATGATACTTTAGCTGACCACCGCATTGATCGTCTGCACGGTCACAAAGCAGATTGAAAAGCTGGGTGTACATGATGGACACCACGAAATTGAACGTATCGTCCGTGTCGGAGATGATAACGAACAAGGCCGTGCGGCGATCTCCCAGCAAATCCAGTTCCATTTCATCGTAGGCCATAAGGTCACGCAGCTCCGCAATGTCAAATGGGGCCAATCTGGCACCGCAGGAAATGAGGATGGATTTTGCGGTCTTGCCGGCAGCCAGCTTGTATTTCTTATACTGGCGGACTGCAAAATGCTCTGGCTTCTTCTTTTCCAATTCTTCAAAAAGCTCGTCCACGGCATTCTTAAATTCTTCGTCATCCTCACGGGCTTCGCTGGCGTTGATGAACTCCAGCAGCGTGGAGAAGTTCTGCTCCTCCTCCGGGGCTTCATACCAGATGTAGCCGATCAGTGCACAGTAGAGCAGGCGTTCGGACTTGACCCAGAAATCCTCGCCGGATTTTTCGCCGTCCCCTTTTGTGTTGGCGATAATGGTATTGACCAGTTTCAGAATATCCTTTTCGCTGCGGATGTAATGGAACGGATTGTATCGCATGGATTTTTTGAAATTGATGGTGTTCAGGACTTTGATTTTATACCCGGCATCCGAGAGCATCTTTCCGCACTCGACAATAATTGTGCCTTTGGGATCGGTCAGGACATAGCTGACCTTTTCGGGCATTTGCATCAAGTTGGGCTTGACGTAAAATCTGGTTTTGCCACTGCCGCTGCCGCCGATCACAATGACATTTTTGTTCCGAGCATACTTCGGATGCTTTGGTCTACCACTCATCATCAGCCGTTCGGTCTGTGTGAGGATGACGTTGTTCTCGAATACCGGGTCAATAAAAGGTTCGATGTCCTTCTGGTTGCCCCACCGGGCAGAGCCATATTCCTCGCCTTGCCGATACTTCTTCGCGTTCTTTCCTTTGAAGTAGATCACTGCTTTCAGCGCAGCTGCGCCGACCAGCCCTACCATCAGGTCGAACGGGTGAAAACTGGGCAAGACACTTTTGTAGGCCAGGCCAAAGTTCATAAAAAGAACCATCAGCCTGTCCACCACGGAATCGCCATTGCAATGACGGTAAAGCCACGCGGCTTTTTCCACCATGTAAAAGGCGATGATGTAGGGGAAATTCAGCAGGATCAGCTTTTTCATATCTGCTGCCTGCGCCATCCGGCTTATCTCTGCAGCCAGTTTTTTGCCCCATGCCGTACCGCCCGTCTGGTTGGACGGTGCTTTGCGCGGCAGGCGGGCAGGTTTTTTCAGATTCTTCATCGTATCGGTTCCTGCTCCCTCTTCTTTTCTTTCTTGAGCTGACGGTGATTGGAAAGTTCCTCTTTCACCTTTTCCAGCTTTTGACGCACCGATTCGCGTTTCTGCTTTTTCAGCGTTTCGCTGGTGTACTCCTTAAAAGCGGCGGTCATAACATCCACGTCCTTGGCCTTGAAAAAGACCAGATACTCCGTCTTGCCCTCCTGCTCTACCTTTTTCAGACTATAATCAATACCATACTTCCGGGCTACCCGGTCAAAGGACTTGATGTTATTGTCCGTGACAACGATGTTCGTGATCTGTGCGCCGCTCCTTTGCAGGCTCTTGATGCTCTGCCGACCTGTTCTCTTACATTGACCTTTCCCTTTCTCCTGCTGCTTTTTCTTCTTGTCCATCTCTGCCAGCAGCTTTATCAGGGCCGCTTTCAAAATCTGTGCAGTGATTTTTCCTCCTTTGATGCACAGTGAGATGGTTTTCTCGTTGACTTCTTCCTGCACGGTTGCTCACCTCCCATCTATCGACGCTGCATCAGGGGCGGACTGCCCCAGCCGCAGGCGGCGCGGTATCGCCCAGCACCGAACGGAACTTCTTGCGGCACTGGTGCAGCAGATAACCGCACTCCCATTTGTGGCGGCAGTGCTTGCAGGGATGGCCGCTGTCCGTTCCCGGACGCTGGCGCATCATGCGTTCAAACGGATTATCGGTAAAATTCATAGGCTTAACCTCCCTGTTCAGCCAGCGGCAGCACCCCGCGCCGCTTTAAAGTGTGGTAAAGGAACTTCCGACCTTTCTGCGTCCATGCCGTGTGCAGCTTCTCCACTTCGGAACCATCGCTGCGCTGAAGCCGGAACGTCAGGCTGGATGTATACCCCTTGCCGTGGTGTTCCGAATAAAGTACCCACTGACCGTTGACCCGGTACTGGATGCCGTGCAGATGCAGCAGCCGATTGAACGCCTTGGCTCCACAGCCGTACTCTTTGGCGATCTGCGTGGTTGTCACCAGCGAATTGGACTCGCTCAGCTGCGCCTCATAGCTACTCCGGCACGGCGGCTTCTTATGCAGCAGGCCCAGCAGCGCATCCCAGTCAAACGGCTGTGGATGGTACGCCGCACCGACTGCCGTATGGTGCAGCTTGCAGAGCTTCTTTGCCATGTCCTGCGTGATGCGGTAGTCTTTCACATACCGCTGGACCGTGCGCCCGCCCTCATCCTGCAGCCGGACACGGGGCATATACTCGTAGTCGCGGCCCTCGATGAAACCATACTGGCACATACGCGGGAACCACTTGCGAAAATCACTGCGAATGTGCATCTGGTCATACAGATCACGCGCCCACAGCGTAGAGGGCAGCGTGTCAAGACTCATGAATACGATGTTCATGGGGTTGTCCTCCTAGTTCTTATCTACTCTGCCGCCCCACCCAAATTCATGCCGAACCTGTGCGGAATAATAGCTATCCACGGTCACAGGTGCGTTATAGAGTGTTGCCAGCAAGTATTGCTTGATGTTCCGAATCTGAGTGCTGTTTTCTTTTAAGCACTCCAATATGTACTGGATATGCGAGGAATCCAGCTTCATCAAGCGGCTTTTCACCACCTCCTTCGGCTTTTCTTCCCCACAGATGCGCAGGAACTTCTTTCTGCTGGTGACGGTTTCCACCAGCAGTTCCAGAATCTCATACAGGACCGCTTTATCTGCCGGATAGCCCTGTTCCAGAATTTCCAGTTCCAGAACTTCCTTGAAATAGCAGCGGTACTGTTCTTCTTCCTGCAATTCAGCCGGATAGATAAGATCAGTTTCACTATTATCTGTCTTATTTATCTTCTCAGTATTACTTCCGTTTGATTTTGGAACTCCCGGAAGTTCGTTTTTCAAACTGCCGGAAGTATGATTTTCATACTTCCAGTAGTTCGATTGCGAAAGCCCCGCATAAAGGTCTTTCACATACAGCAGATTGGGTTTGCCAAGTCCTTGTCTGCGCCGCTCGATAAGCCGAAACTCCTGTTCCAGTTCATCCAGCAGTTTGACCGCCTTTTGTCTGGCACAATGAATAGAGTCCATGACTTCCTCTATCGTGCAGATAATATAGGCGTTGCCGTGCTTGTCCTGCCAGCCGTTCTTAATGGAAAGACTCATACGATCCAGCAGCACAGCATACAGCAGTTTGGCGTCCCCGGACATCTTCTGAAACAGATCAGCCTTGACCAGTGCTTTCGGCACACGGTAAAAGCTGTATCGGTCTGCTTCCAGACCTTTGAAATACGGGTACTCCATGTAAATTCATCACCTCCTTCCGGCTGAATTTGCACTATTATAAATAACAGTACATTCATACGACGGAGCATCTTGCAACACTCCGCCGCAGTGTATCTGCTGTTATTTGAGCTTTGCCATTCTGCCCCAGCCCGTTCCTGCCCCATATTTCAGCGGCGTTTTCTCTGGTAAGACGCGCAGGATGCACATTCAGTGCCAGAAGTATCTCTCTGAGATGGCTTATTCAGTTTTCAAGGAGCTTCGTAAGGTACTCTTCTCTCTAACCCTTACACTAATATGAATTTGAAGGTGCCTTGGGGGATACAGTTCTTAAAGATTTTTTGAAATTTTTTATCCCGCATTCATTTTCAACGGATTATCGAAACATTCATCTTTATTCAATTTGATATTTTTCATTGAGATAAGCTGCAATGCAGCTTTCCAACGAACTACTGCCTGCAAATTCGGCCTCGATGGTATATTCACCGCACCTATTGATATAAGGAGAACCGCTTGCCACTTTTTCTGTTTGCCGGGTATTCTTGCTCATCTGCTGTTTCCTTTTCATGTAAAGTCTCCCACTGCCAATTCATAATGTGCTTCAAAATCAAATTTGCGGCGAATCCGTTCAAGTGCCTGATTGACAGACCTTGTAACCGACCCGCGTGCAATTCCCATACCATCTGCAATTTCCTGATGGGTCTTGTCAAGAACATAATTCTGGTAGATCAGGTTACGCTGCTTTTTCGTCAGAACCGCCATCATTGCATGAAGTGCTTCCTTCTCAATATATTTATCCAGAACATTGATTTCAGCGTCTGCCATCTCTCCCCAATCTTCCGCCACGGCATGATATGACACACTCACTTTGGTCTGACCTACGCCCTCGCACTTCAGCTGTGATTCCTCCACTCTCTGTTCGCCCTCAAACAGTGCGCGAATATGCCACTCGCAGTTTTCAAAGTATTCTTCCTTAATCACTTCGCCCTTTCCTTTTGATGCACCGTAGGCATAGTCCCCACGGCAGTCATGGATATGGAACACAGTATTGCGCTTTCCAGCAGAAAACCAAACATAGCCGTTGTGATAGAGTGTCAGATGACTGCCATGCTCAAATTCTTTACGCAGAAAAATCCGGCCTTCTTCCAAAAGCACCTTCGGAGAGGGTACGCGCTTGGTATGTGCAGGAGCTTTTACCATTTCCTTGACTTTTTTCAATGTAAGCATTTTGTCCACCTTTCTGCCTTCCGGCTCCGGGTGAACTGAAAAAAGCAGCAAAAATCGTCTCAGATTCACCCGTTTTTTTTGAACGGGAATCTAAGATTCCTCTTGCTGCTTTCTATTTTTTTGAAGTCCCTATACTAACATGAATCCGTAGAGCCACCTGGGAATACAGATTTTCGAGAAAATAAAAAAAGCCGGAACAGGATGAACTACTTGCAGGCGCACTACTGCACTGCATTCGCTCATTCTGTTCCGGCCTATATCACATATTGCTACGGTATCGCTCTAACAAACAGATATTATATTGTAGACCTAAAAGAACGTCTGATGGAGCTGGTCGGCTAACCAGGTGCCGCCTAAGATTCCACCTCTGCGCTTTCAGTGTCGATGAAGCACTCTGCTTCAGGCTTCTTTCCGTTGGTTCTCTGCTGTGAAAAATTCGATACTCTTCACGGGAAGGCCGTGAATGCACTCCACCAGAGATTCAGCAGAAATATAATCTTCACAGCCACCACGCTTGATCTGAAGCATATTCTTTCCATCAACGACACTGCGATTCCCAATCCGCAGCCCCTTTGGGGTGCGGATTTCATGTTCTCCGTTGCTCATCTTCTCACGGCCTCCTTTGTGTTGGTTTAAGTTTCTTTTTTTCTTCTATTCAATTTCACCTTTTGAACTTCCGCTCTTTTTTCACCTTTTTCGACTTGCATATTTACGTTTTTTACGGTATAATAATCCAAAAGATGATAGAATATAGCATATATTATAAGCAAGTCGTGTCGCCGTGTCAAGAGGAAAATGTGAAAATTCGTTGCATCTTCCAGATTGAATATTTACAAATCCCGTTGCACATTGTTACAGCACGATAACTACGCCATAGAAAGGTTGCAAACATGAAATTTGGAGAGAAAGTTCGCGATCTACGAAAGAAACATTCTTTAACACAGGACGAATTGGCACAATGTCTGGGTATCAACAAACGAACGATCATCGGATGGGAGCGTGATGGCCGCTATCCTCGCAGCATTGAAATGCTTGAAAAGATGGCCGACATATTCCATGTACCTTTGACCTATTTACAGCCGGATCAGTCTTTATTTATCGAACGTGCCGCCGAAGCCTACGGAAAAAAGGGCAAAATAGAAGCCCAGCATCTCGCATTTGAGCTTACTGAGCTATTTGCCAGCGGAGATTTGACCCCACAGGATATGGACGGCATCATGTATGAAATGCACAAAGCCTATTTTAAGTACCGAGAACAAAAACGAGAAAAGGAACGAATCATGAACCTGTAAATCACTGTTCCATTCACTATGCCATCCCCGGAAGGAGATCACATTATGGATTCTGCATTTATTCACCAAGCTGCTAACGAACTTGTCCAAAATGCTGGAACTCGCAACATCAAACAGATTGCGCGCAGTTGCAGCCTAGACATCAGTGAAACATCTCGCATTAAAGATATGTTGGGTTTACTTTCGCTCTATTTTGATAAGCCACTGATTCTTATCAATCGCCAGCTGGACAAACAGACAAAGCAGATGGTGTGCGGCTATGCCCTCGGACATTATCTTGAGCATCAACTACTTATGGACTTGCATACTCTGAACAAGTTTCTGACCATTAAGGACAAGCACATCCTTCTTTATGAGCACAACGCTTTCACATCCCACCTGATGCTGGACAGTGATGAAGTCTATCAAATGACGAAGCGTGGGTTGGATGCTGCTCAGATTGCCGCTGCTAAGGGAATCCACCTCAATCTGGTGCTGGTAAAACTGCTGGAACTGCATCATCTGGGGTACAATCTGCGTCACTACCACGCCCAGCACCATGCGTTTATCAAACAGTTCAACCTTCCGGTACATTTTCAGTTTGATGTTGCCGCTGGATAAACTTATGTTCTTATAATCCTAAAACCCGTAATGAACGGCGCGTTATGCCTGTCCATCACGGGTTTTTCGTGTTATTTCAGTTTTGCGAGGATTTCATCGGCACTCATGCCTTCGGCCAGCAGCTTTTTCAGAACGGACTCTGCTTCTGCCTTTTTTGTTTCTTCCGCAGCTTTGGCGTCTGCCTTTGCCTTTTTTGCTTCCAGGGATGCTACTTCTTTTTCGGCCTTCTTCAGAGCAGTCTTCTTCTCTTTCAGGTCAGCCTTTAAAGAGTCAATGTTGGCAGTGATGGATGCGATTTCCGCTGCGAGTGCTTCCTTCGCTGACTGCTTTTCCGCAATCTGTGTTGCAAAATCGGCAGTCACCATCTTTGGCTTATTCTTGCTACCTTTTGTTCTGGGCATAATAAAAACCTCCAGAAAATTATAGTATTTTTAGTATAGCACTCTATCTCATTTATTTCAATCACCGCAAATTTCTGTTTCGTATTATATTACTATCATATCAGTACGATCATTAAAGCTTTCTATGATTTTAGCTATTGATTTTGAAACTCCTTTTTCAACATAGTTCATTGGCTTTTTAACTTCAACAGATTTTGCAAATGCTACAATTTCATATCGAATGCCTTCACCATTAAGTTGATAAAAGAATCTTTGATTGTCTTCGGCGTTTTCATAACGAACCTCAAAATAATCTGTTTTCCACCAAGGTGCTGGAACATAGATATAGCCTTTCGTTCCCGTAACAATCAACTCACCCTCAGATTTTGCAGCTTTTGCTACTTTGATTGAAGCTACTGCATCACCATAGGTAAAATCAATTTTTGTAAAGGCATCCATATTGGCAGCTTCATCCAAAAATTTCGTAGTTATTACTTTTTTCCTGTACTCCGTTCCAAGTATTTGAAAAACGGGCAACAATGCTGCAGGAGCCCAGCCGCACATACTATTCCATTTCTGGGTTAAATCTGTTCCAGCAATTGAAATACCATCTCGCAGACTAGTACAAACAGCATCAACCGATACAACTTTACCAATTTTTCCAGTCTTAGCTAGAAGGACTAACCGTTCGTATGCCGTTGAGTATGCCGTCTTAATAGCATCCATAAGAACCAGCCCATGTTCTTCAGCAATCGAATATAGTTCTTCACAATCCGCTTCTTTTAAAGCAATTGGTGATTCACACAAAACATGCTTTCCCGCCAAAAGAGCTTTTTTTGTATCAATATAATGTTTCTCTGGTTTGGAAACAATATACACGGCATCCACTTTTTCAAGAAGTTCATCATAGTTTTCGGTATAGAACATCCCATCAAACTCAGGTTCTTCACTCTTCTGAGATGCACATACACCAATTACATCAACGCCGTTTACATATTTAGACTCTGCTACAAACTTTGTTCTGAAAGCAGCCTTTCCAACAATTCCCATACGAAGTTTACATTGTTCACTCCGTACTTCAGAACTAGAGATTCCCTCCGTTCTCGGAAGATACACCACCTTACAATATTCATTCAGATAATCAAATTTTCCAGCCCAATCAGAACCCACCGTGAAAATATCTACATCGTACCTACGAATATCATCAATTTTCTGACCCTCATATTCTTCCACGATGATCTTATCCGCAAGTCCTGTGGCACGTACAGCCTCAATACGCTCCATCAAGGACTGCTGTACATTGATTTTTCCACGGGTTTTATCAAAATCATCCGCTGTAACGCCAACGATCAAATAATCTCCCAGTGCTTTTGCACGTTCCAGTAGCTTGATGTGACCATAGTGAAGCAAGTCATACGTTCCGTATGTAATTACTTTTACCATTTCTTGCTTCCTCTCACCTTTTACAAAAGTCCACGCTTCTGTAAATCTTTAAAAGCGTTCACAAGCGTAGTGTTATCTTCTTTTGTCAATGCACCAATATGGCCTACACGGAAGATGGTTTCTTTCATTTCTCCACCATTGGGGCAAATCCAAATACCATACTCATCTTTGAGTATCGTAAAAACATCATAGGCCGATACATTCAAAGGATGCAACGGTGTAACTGCATTGGACATCGACTCTGAAACGATTTCAAGGGGGAGCCCCTTAATCTTAGCTCTAAAATCTTGAGCAAGTTCCGCAATTTTCTTTGTTTCGCTCTCAACACCGCCAGCGGCTTCTATTTCTTTCAGACGAGCATTGATCTGGCGTAAAGTACCTACTGCTGGTGTAAAGGGTGTTTGTCCCCGCTCGCCATTTTTAAGAGCAGACTTCAGATTTAGATACATACACTTCACATCGCGGGCCTCTACACGTTTGACCGCTTCATCGGACAAGACAATAACTGATACGCCCGGAGGACAAGCCAATGCTTTCTGAGAACCAGTAATCATTACCTGCACACCCAATTTGTTCATATCAAAATCGTCTGCAAGGAAGGAGCTAATGGCATCCACGACCAAAAAAATTCCGTTTTTCTTACAAAACTCACTGATCATCTCAATGTCATAGTGAACACCTGTTGAGGTTTCATGTACATTAACGAGGAACCCTGTAAAGCCTTTACCGTCGTACATATCCAACTGCTCTTTTTTGAGTGCTTTACCTTTCTCCAGCTTGATTTCCTCGTATGGAATCTCGTGAATCTGGCACAACTCAACAAACCGCTGTCCAAAGCTGCCACCGTTTACGACCAAAACCTTATCCGTCTTATCAAAGACATTCATAACGGTTGCTTCCATCGCTGCCGTGCCAGAACCAGTGATAAATACCACTCTGGCATCATCGCCAGCCTTCGCAAACTTTTTCATCAGCTTTTCATTTTCAAGCATGACAGCAGAGAACTCAGGCGTTCTAAAATATGGAACCTGTTCTGCTCCAATAGCGCGCACTACGTCATCCGACATTACCGGGCCAACTGTAAAATTAAGCATCTTTATACCTCCATGCAATTATTATCAAATACAATTTTTCCCCATTCACAGATTTCGTGAAATCCTACTTTCTTATGGAGACTTCTGGATTCATTCGAGTAATAGAAAGAAAAAACTCTTTTCCCCTCACTCAATAGTTTTTCGCAAATAGCTCTCCATATTTCTAGTGCGTAGCCTCTCCCTCGATACTCTTTATTAACTATTAGTTCTGCGACAATCGCTATTCCATTTATTTCTGCATTTGTACATGCATGAGCGATTACTGTATCGTTCTTTTTTATCACATAATTTCTGGAATATCCTTCTTTGGAACGCTGAAGAAGCTGCTTGGCCAGATCATTTTTATTATAAGATTTTCCAATATCTTCATCATCATAGATCATTTGAACTATCTGTTCAAAATCAGTCACAGATGCCGATTGTACCGTTTCTCTATGTTTTTTATCAACATTAGTGATTTCTGCTACCCAACCATAGGTTATGGTAAAAGGACGTTCAGAGCTAGAATAATCATCTCCTATATACTCTGCAGTATTTTTTTCGCAATAAATCATTTTTGTTGGATGATCCTTAATCAGTTCTTTCAATTCCAGTACGCTAAAATCATTATCTTTCGAGTAAACATGGACACACGAAAAATAAAACAAATAAACTGCTTTTATTTCATTTTCACGTTTATCCATATAAACATCAATAGCTTGTGAACCAATTCCATATCTTTGCAGATTCATATAGAGATAAAGACATTTATAGTATTCTTTTCCAATATATGATTCAACAATTCGCTCATCATTTTTTTGACACTTTACAATCATCTTTTGCCCTCACTTGGAAAAACTATCTCCGAACAAGGCGAATGTGGCTCTCTCTGATCTTCAGGAGGAAGTTTCATATAATCGCCGTAAATATATTTTAAAACCGTATCATAGTCTTTTGAGCTGTACAACTTTTTTCCTTCAAACATATATTCTGCACGGTCTGTAAACCATGATTTTGGCATCCCGTATCGCTCATTCAATGGGTTCTTTTTATATAACATTCCTGTCGCAGGAAAGCCTAAGCACCGAACACGATTGGGCGAAGAATTCCTGCTTTTCTTTGAATATTTTTCATATCCATGAAAAGCAAAATCTGCCGGAATCTTTGATAGGAGGCTAAACCATATCTTCCAAAATCCCACTGTGTTTACTTTTGCCACTTCAGCCCATAAAATCTTCCGCAAACAATAGCAATGCAAATCCTGAAATATTTGACCAACAATTGAAAGCGGAATATCATCCATTGGGAACACATCAACAAAAATTCCGGTCTTACATTTCAAGTGTTCCTGACCAACCCGAACATAAGTAGAGCCTGTACGCCGTAGTTTTCCATATTCCCATCTATATTCATGGTCTGTATCATGATCCTGAAAGAAACAAATATTGGGATTCATTTCATCTTTATGCTTCTTGAATGTTTCGTAATCTTCGCGAAGCATTCCAATGTCAGCATCATCATCCCATGGAATATACCCCTGATGTCTTACCGCTCCAAGCAGACTTCCACCAAATAAAACATAGTTTATATTATACTTTCTGCAAACCTTATCAAATTCAACCAACATATCCAGTTCTGTTAGTTGCATTTTCCGAAAATCTTTGCCTTTGATTTCCTTAATCACTTTCTATACTCCCCCTTTAAACGTTAATTATTTTAATCTACAATCGAAGGTAACCTCATACAGTTACTCTATCGCCAACCATTTAATTTCAGATCAACTTAATCATCATCGCTTGTATAAAGTGTATTCATGTGTTGCCACTCTTTCTTCTTTAGGCGGAAGCTTCATGTAATCACCATATGACCTTTTCAAGATTTCGTCATATTGGGCTGGTATCTTAACCATTATATTTTCAAATGGTACTGTTATACTTTTCTCGAACAATTTTTTATCAAGCACATATAGGCCGCCGCCCCAACACAAACAACCTACCAATGTACTACCTTCAAAAGAATATGTATTACTCAATTTCTCATATTGATTCAAGAAGAAATCTTTTCCAATTAAGTGAACAACTTTAAATCCAATATACTTAAGAACAGCCACAATCGTGCTTTGGTTTTCGGGTCTTGTATATTCGTTTCTGATTGCCCAGCCAACGCATTTTGCTAAAATGTCCTTTTTCCATCCAATCTTTTTTCTGGCCGCTATCTCGTCCGTTCCCGCCCCATCATACGGATAAACATCCACGAACATTCCTGAATCATAATCCACGATATTATCATAGACAGCTTTGTATCTCATATCCTCAAATCTGGAAATTGTATAAGGATATTTCTTAGACACCTCCCTATTTAAAATCTTAAACGGATATAGTTCTTTTTCATGTTTATAGCAATAGTTGACAAATTTATCGTAATCAGGCCGCAACATAATCACGTCAAAGTCATCATCCCACGGGATGAATCCTTTATGTCGAATGGCTCCGATCAACGATCCATATGCCACAAAATAGTCAATATGCAACATATCGCAGATACTTGACAACTTCTCAACTATTTTCAAAGTGCCTGCATGAACTTCATCAATATTTAATGGTTCTTTCGTTTCCATACTTATCTCCTTGTAGCTATCTTCTTATATATTCCTGTTTTATAAAGTAAATACCCCATAAGCAGGATAACAACCACTGCACATGCACCCCATCTAATCAAAAGGTGGTTTATAAAAATCAAGTCGAGTGCTGCCATTCCACAAATGATACCAGAATATATGAGCAGGTCTTTAATGGATAATACATAAAACCCAATTACTCTATGAGAAATAATAATGTGGAGGACTAAATAACATATATAAGAAAACAACGTTGTATATGCTGCTGCAATATACCCAAATTTTGCTATGAATATATAGTTCGTCACCAAATTTATTACTGTAGCAGCCATTGTTCCCAACATAATATATGTTGTTTTTTTCTTATAGTACTCAGCCGGAACAATTATGTTATATAAGAAAAGAACAAACGCATCCACAACCATCGGAATTGCAACGTATTTGCCGGACTCGTAGTTTTTTCCACCTAACACAAGAATTAATTCCGGCGAAAGTGCCAACAGTCCTACTGCTAAAACCACAAAGAACATACTCAGTTCTTTTGCGCGTTCCTTGATTTGCTCAGCACCATCTTCGGCCATCTGATCATAGAACCACGTAGTCCATGCCGCAGAAATCGAATCGGTAATAATTGTCAGAATCAGTTTAATGTTTCCTGCAAGACTATAAATGCCTGCCTCCGCATTGCCTACCATAGATCGAATCATAATTCTATCAAATTGCGCCAGCAGCACCTGTGATATACCATGTGGCACGATTGGTAGACTGTATTTTACTGCAAATTTCCAATATACTTTATTGATTCTGGGCTTAGCCTGTTTATAGATTGAAAGCAACAGAATCAATGCAAGGAGGCAAATCGTTACCGTTCCACCTACTATACGGCCTACATCTCTATGGTCACGGAATATTGTAAGTATTAAAACAAGCGAAAGTAAAACATTACCAACCGAGTTAAAGAGAGATGCCGCAAGGTATTTTCCGTAAGAATACTCCAAACTAATCAGGTTATTATATAAAGCCAAAAGGGAGCTTCCCAGACTATAGAGAACCAATAGAACGATTTCTATTTTGCTGAAATCGAGCAGTTTTGATAATTGATTTCTGAAAGCACCCGCAATCGCAAGGAGTATCAGTGCATTTAGCAAATAAATCAAACTGACAGATGAAGTATATTTCTTTATCTGTCCCTTAAACTCTAAATTTGCACTTCTAACACTCGAATGAATTGACAGTCCAACAATCACATATAATATTGCTTCATAGGAAGCAAAAACATTGTATACTCCAAATTCTTCAGTCGTCAGCAAGCGGCTAAAAAGTGGCAATGTCAGAAAATTTATTCCCTTTATAAGAATATTTCCAACAGTATAGCCAATACCCGCTTTGATTACTTTATTACCCTTTGACAACGTCTTTTCTCCTTCGATGGTTGAATCTCTGTTTTTCTCCCTTGCTCATACTCAAGGAACTAAATAAAATAATAAAAAGAACATAACTCACAGAGTGATAATGATATGTAACTCCACCAAATAAAATCACAAGAATTGCCGAGGATAATATATTACTATTCTTTATCAATGCAAACATATTAAGATAATATGCGACAAACGTTGTAATTCCTCCTCCTAAAAGCAAGCCAATAACATCACATTCGACAGCCCACGCACTTGTATATCCTTGAAATCCTCCCAATTTTGTCATAATATCAGGATTCTCGGTAAATGGAACACCAGAGCAACGCATTCCATATCCAAATAATTGTTTCAGTGGCGATGATCTCAACAACCATATGTCAATGCCATACGGGTAATAAAGCGAATGTCGTGCAGCAGATATATTTAATGCGCTTTCATCTGTTATTCTAAAAAACACGTTGTTCACCATTCTTGCGAACACTTCAGACGATGAATATAAAAACAACGCCCCACATATCCCACATACAACAGCTGCTATGCCCTCAATTAAAATTTTTCTTTTGACTTTAAAGGAATACCGCCAGATTTTCTTATACAATAATATCCCATAGTATCCAACTAACATTACCCATCCAGTACGCGATAAAGACAAAATCACTGCAACCGTCATCAAAATTTTCCATATTCTACTCTCAACCAATACCAATCCAACACAAACTATTATTGCAAACATTGAATTTTCAAAGTTCAAGCCTGTCATTCTTATATTCCATCCTGATGCTGAATAAAAGCCCATTACCCATGCTCTATTATTCGATGCATGTAAAATATCATTAAAAAGCCATTGATTTATGTTAAACCCTGTCACATAAACCAATGCTGTTTGAAGGAATCCCCATACAACGTTGATTTTTGCAGTTAAAACAAGTGCATCTTTGAATATTTTAACAAAAGAACTCACTGATTCATTAGTGCAATTATAAAGCAGCAAAAAAATTATAATATATGCAACACTGTTAACAAAATATCCGCTTACAACAGCAGTATGCGGCAGTGAAAAGACATAGCACATACTAAACGCACAGGAAATCATGCTAAACAAATTGAAAAAGATAAATCCATTTTTCTTTGGAATTGATATAGAACTCTTTTTTCTATGCTTTAAATAGAAAACAACAACATACATGAAGAAGGCCATGACCAAAAATGTGTTGACTGATTTTCCTCCAATTTGCACACCAGAAATCGAGTTTAATATAACAAACAAATAAATAAAAACCACTTCGACCTTAGAAATCGAATATAATCTTGACATATCATTGCTCATCCGAAAGAAATCTCCTGTATAAACTTATCATTCCTTTGGCAAGTTCTGCATTTTCTTTTTGTCCAATCACTGTGCCAACGCTTTTCTTCACTTCCTGATACGTTTTCATTCTCTTGACGTTTTCATAAAATTGAATATTCCATTTTTTGCAGTAATATTTATATGTTTCAATCGATCTCCCGACCTTCCTAACAATTGATGAAACATCTTTATTTTCAGTTGCACCTTCCAAATGTATCATTTTCTTTTCGGGGAAGAAACTCGTAATATAGTTATTGGGCAATTTCTTTATGCGCTTAATCAAGTCAGGTTCTTCATAATACATAAAGATATTTTCATCAAAACATCCAGCCGCCTCAAATGCCGATTTTCTCACGAACAAATCTGCTCCTGCTATGTACATTTTTCCATCAATATAAATATCAAATTTAGAAAATGCTTTCATCAATAGTGTCCAAGACAATGTGTAATTGTCCATTGCAAAGAAAGAATTGTTAGCTGTTCCATTCACATTCATCAGTTTTATTCCGAACAATGCCAGATTGCTTTGTTGTTCAAATTTATCTACTGCAAATTGAAAAATTGGTTCTAACAAGATTGTGTCCGGATTCAAAAACAAGAGATACTCTCCACTGCTAATATCTACTGCTCTGTTATTTGCCGGGCCAAATCCAATATTGTTATTCTTTATAATTTGAATCTCCGGATAATCTTTCTTAACCATTTCATAAACACTGTTGGTTATGCTGTTATCCGATATGATAATCTCTGCTTCATCCTTTAAATCATTGAACTTTTTAATAGATTCAAGGCAGTCTCTCAAGATCTCACAATTTTCATATGAAACTATAATTACTGACAGTTTCATTAGCCTCTTCCCAACCTTTCTCCCATAAGAAATATTTGCCCTCATATAATACAACCATATGAAAATTGGTTTTCATCAATTTTTTTCTTCGTCCACTCTCGAACATCTCCTACAACTCTTGCAGGATTTCCAGCGATCAATGAATAATCGGGATATGTTTTCCCTGTTAAGACACTTCCTGCGCCCACGATACAGTGCTTTCCAATATCCGTTCCCGGTAAAATAACGCACCTTGCACCTACAAACGAGCCATCCCCAATACTGACATTCTTGATAAATCTAGCTTCGTTATCCGGATTACCACGATTCAAGGACAGTAGCCCTGCTTCTATGGAAAAGTCATGCACCAAAACAAGCGTGTCTCGTGATATGACAACATCTGTTCCTATTTTAATTTTTGTGTAATCCACACCATCAAGTTGAGCGGTATGGTGAATGTATTTTGCTGGCCCATTCAGCTGGATTCCCTGCTTTTTTAACCAGCTATTATATAATTTCATGTACGTCTTTGAATTGATTCCATCAAAGATGAATATAACTTTTCGTTCTAATCTGCTTATTACTTTTTTAATTTTACTCACTAGGATCATTCTCCATATACATCACGATAAAGTTGAATATATTCTGCGACCATGCTTTCAACTTTCATTTCATCTCTAAGTCTCGGCTTAAAGATTTGAAGCTCCGAACATATAATATTCTTTACTCGGTTGAGATTTCCTTTTTGCACAACTGCCCGTAGATCAACCGATTCAGGGCTTCCCCCAGTGTCATAGGTAATTACCGGCGTTCCACATGCAGTTGCCTCAAGATTTGTTGTCGGGAAATTATCTTCATAAGTCGGATTAAAATAGACATCTGCTGCTGAATATATTTCTACTAATTCCTTGACATTGTTTGTTCTATTCAATGCAATTATATCTTTCGGAAGATTTTCCACCTGTTTTTTTGAAACTCCAACTAAGACAATGACATATTCTTTTTTATCAAGCATTTCATCAAGCTCAATAAAATCTCTAAGTCCTTTTCTTTCGGTCCATTCGCTTGCCACGCCAAGAATCATCTTCTTAGCTTCGATTTCATTCTTCTTTTTGAAATAGCTTTTTGTTGGCTTAAATACATTTGTATCAATACCGTTGTAGATAACACGAATTGGGTATTCTCCCAAAAAAGATATTTTAACCAATTTAGAAAGCCACTCACAGGGTGTAACAACTGTTACATTTGCTCCTGTAAATAGTTCTTTTTTTGTTTTCCAATTCCATTTAGAATTGTCCATCAACCTCGATGCAGGATATGTTGTCAGTTGTTCGCAATCATGGCACCCCGTCTTCCATTTCTCGCATCCACAGGCATCAAAATAGGCACAATGCCCTGTAAATGCCCAGCAATCATGCTGCGTCCATATGACTTTAATGTTTTTCTCTTTAATGTAAGTAAAAAGCAATGAGATATTGATGAAATATCCGTGGATACAATGCAAATGAATAATATCCGGTTCTATTTCATCGAGCCAATTAAGTAATTTTCTTGTGCTTAAAGTCGATGCGAATCCCGTTTTATCCGTTATTCTTGTATAAACTCCGTGTAATTTAACTCCCCAGCTATCATCCATAAAATATTCGTGATCGTTCTCTGCTTTTCTTCCTCGTCCCCATACAACATATGAATCTATACCATTTTTCATCATTGCACGATGCAGATTCATCATTATATTCCCGGCCGCTTTATATGAGAATGTAGAAATTTGAACTACTTTCACCTTATTCACCTATAATTTCCTTCAGCCAGTTTCTCAACGAATATTTCTCATATACGCTGTTTTCAACCTCAACATAGTCACTGTTAAAAAACGGAGCCTTCAAATCGAAATGTCCGTCATATACATATATATTTTCTTCTCGATAAAAATCATAGTTTACAACATCTTCATTGGTTGTAATCAACTTTTTCTTTGCCCCAAGTGCTTCCAGTACACGAATCGTCAATCCAATTTGACCTGCCTGTGCAGAATCCAAGACGCACTTTGAATTTGCAAAGACCCGATCCATCTCTTTACCAGCAAGTGGGTCAAAATGAAATTCACTATAATGCGCATGACGCAATTCTGGATTCATAAGCTTGCGGTAGAAAAAGACTATCCGCGACGGAAAGAAATAGTACACAAATTGATTTGGATATACCTCTTTCAACTGCCGGGTCATCATCTGAATGAACTTATATTTTTTGGGGTGAGCAGTACCTACAAAGCAGAAATCGTACTGAAACTCCCTCTTTTTGCTATTTCCTATATTTTCATATCTCCGAGTATAGAACAGCGGAAGAAATTTCAAATTCTCATGCGTTGCCACATCGTCTTTGTCAAATGAATAGCACTTATCAAAATACGGTTCAATCTTTTCAATATACGGAAAGTTCTTTAGCGAATCCCATTGATAAAGTACATACTTTGCCTGTGGCTGTTCATCTTTGATTTGTTGAATCATGTCTTCACTAAATGACAACGACTGTCCCGAAATCAAAAAGACCACATCATATTTTTTTGCACGGACAGTCTTCATAACCTTTTCAAAATATCGGTTTATATACTGTCCAATTAAATTCTTATTAACACGGATGATTGCCTTTACCATTCCATTTGTACTAGGACGGTCATCAAAACAATCAACCTCATACCCCATCTTCTCCAACTCTTCACAGATGGCCTGCGGATAGTCAAAGAAATTTGGCATTATTAAAAGTAACTTACGCTTCATAATGGGCGTTCTCCAACCTTTATGCCTTATATTTCTTCTCGTTCATAATTTGGGTGATTTTTTTGTTATCTCCCCAAACGGCTTTAGAATCATACGGACGATCTGGGAACGCACCATATTTCAGCTTGATACCATAGCCATTTTCCTTAATAAACCGCTCAACACGATCTGCAAGTTTTTCCGGCTTACCAGAGCAGATGTTAATAATTCCATTGATTTCATCTTGCCCAACTGCCGCCGCAACCTGCGCACAAAAGTCATCATAATCAATAAAATCAAACTGGTTCTGCCCCATTGTGAACGGAAACTCAGTTTTGCCTTCTTTTTCTGCTGCCGTAATTTTTGAGAAAATCGAACAGCCAAACTCAGAATGACCTACAATATAATAGCCACGCAGCCACTGCCAATTGGTATGCTTACCGTTAGTCATCATCGCTACGCAATTACGAAGCGCATCCTTACCAATGCCATAAAGACTCATGGGATGGCAGGGAGTATTTTCATTGATACTGCCCTCAAAGAAGCCAATCTCGTGCATTGTGCCCATGACGCTAATCTTAGCGATACCCGCATCAACCATTTGCTTCAAGAAATGATAATGTTTCGGCAAATCTGCGATATGATTCTCCGAGTAGTGGACAAAACCATCTCTCCAAGCCAGATGAAGAAGGACATCAGGCTTCTCAAAATATGTATAAGGGTCTTCTACCGAAAACAAATCACAGTCCATTTTTTCTGCACGATCATCCACATAGTTTGTTTTGAAATCCGCGGCTACAACACTGTGTCCATTATCAAGGAGTGCCTTCACAACGCCCTGTCCGAGGTAACCATTTGCGCCCGTAACCAAGATTTTCATTTAATTTCTCCTCCCAAATTTAAAAGTAATCTCCCTTGTTGATTCCCCTGCTTATTTCATTGCACGACAACAAGCCTGTATACAGATCACCGTAGCAATCTATACGCAGGCTCGCCTTCGTACCTCCTTATTCTGTTTTCTGCTCTATCAGCTTTCGCTGTGGTGGGTTAAGTATAGAGCGCAACCAGAAGCCATTAGCACCTAAAATCACACTGGCCGCAACGCACCATGACAGGCAGAAACAGGTTGAGGTGAAAAGGTCAAGCCGCGTAAACCCGCATGAAATCAGGACTTTCTCTGGTTGTCCATATTATTTCACACTCCCCATCCGGGTTCAGATACACAGTTCCACCCAGTTTATGGATTTCTCTGTAAAAATGACTAGCAAAAGGCCCAATGCGGCAAGCCATGATGTAAACAATCGGATGCGGGATATGGTTTTTCTTGATATGTTCGCAACAAGCCTTTAGTGCAGCAACATCATAATAAATTGCCTGCGCAGGCCCAATCTGAGGAACATCAATTTTGAAGCAGTGGGCATTGTGGAATTCAAATTCGTGGTCGTTGATTTTTGTCACGCCATCAAATTTGCTCTCATCCATGCAGCCATCGCCATTGGCTTTGCAGGCAACATGATATTTGATGTTTTCTTTATTCTGGTGATACTCTGTGAGCTTGTAGACAAAGGTCTCATAACCTCCGTAAGCCCCCAATGACTTCGCGCCGACAAGGTATACGTGCTGCACTTCTTTTTTTGAATTCATTCCTCTAATCCATCCTCACATTTTTATCGCTAATGTTGCATCTATTCCCTTATGGATAAAAACAAACCTACGGCGGGTCGCACAAAGGCAATCCACCGTAGGCTTGAACTCTCCTTCAATCTTTATTTGCTGCTCCTTTTTGTGGGTCAAAACAGAGCTTCCAAAAGCCTACTACATATAACCCCGGATTTTCCGCATCTTGCAGTTTTTCAACAAATAAAACATTTGAAGGACAACTCAAGCAGTCAAAACCCTTTAGTTATCGTAGGTTTTCTTGGTTGACCCTATTATATCTCTAGCCCCGGTACCGGCGACTGCAACTTTATAGTCTTTTTTCATAATCCTATATCCTCCTGAAACCTTTTCATCAACAACGTATGTAAATCTCATAATGAGCCGTACGACAACAAGTCTGTATACAGATTGCAGCCACAATCCATACGCAGGCATGTCTTTTTATTCTCCATGCCCCAGCAAGCACACCTTGAACGTTTTAAAAATAATCTTCCAATCCACTAAAAAGCTACGTTCTTTCACGTATTTCACATCCAAATCCATCCACTCCTCAAAAGAGAGGTCATTGCGGTGCGGAGCGATCTGCCAATAGCAGCTCAGGCCCGGCGTCACATACAAACGCTGCTTCTCATAATCCCCATACTGCTCCACCTCGCGGGGAAGTGCCGGGCGGGGGCCCACAATACTCATGTCTCCCTTGAGGATATTCCAGAGCTGGGGCAGCTCATCGATGCTGGTCTTGCGGATAAATTTACCCACACGGGTAATGCGCGGATCGTCCTTGATTTTGAACACAGGGCCATCCATCTCGTTCTGGTCCAGAAGGTCGTCCAGTTTTGCCTCTGCGTTCGGACACATGGAACGAAACTTGTAGAATCTGAACGGTTTGCCATCTCGTCCAATGCGCTCCTGCGAAAAAATAGGCCCGGCAGAAGGGTCATCTACCACGATAGCAATAGCTGTTGCCAGCATCACCGGCGACAGCACCACAAGCGCCAGTGCCGATAAGACCACATCCTGCGTCCGGCGTCCAACCCAATATAACCGATGTTCCCGCAGATTCTGCTTTCGGTCGATGACGACCGGCTTTTCAATTCCAATTACTTCTGTACTCATTTTTACCTCTTCACACTCTGTATTTTCTCGCACGATCCCCGCTGCGCGCATTCTTACCCAGCCTTTGCTACGGGTTCCTTTTCCATTACCGCCCCATCAAACAATTCTTCCAGTAATTGTTTCTGGTCCGCACTTAATTTGGGAGAGTTATCTCGCAGCAGCCGTTTTTGGTCATATACCCACCGGCTCAACCAGATGCCATCCGCAGTTTTGTACTTGGCCGGGATTTCCAGATTTCCATGATCCTTCTTATATTTCTGCGCCAGTTTATACCGGTGCTGCCACGGGTCAGGCTTGTCCCACTGCATCCCAATAGCATTCAGCCGTGCGATGCGTTCCGGTGTCAGCACACCACACCCTTTATCGGGGTTCAGCCGCGTGTATCGCTGCCGCTTGACCCAATTCCCGAGGTTGTAACCGCCCGGTGACACATATTCTGCCGGGACGTTCAGGTCGCCGTGGGCATCAAAGTAGCGCTTTGCTTCCTGATACCCTTCGTTCCACTGGCGATCATTGCGGTTGCCCCAGTACATCCCTATTCTGTTGAGTCGTTCGACCTGCTCGTCCGTCAGCTTTCCTTTCGGGTACGCCCATTGCTGACTTGCGACCCACTGTCCCAGCCGTTCACCAGCCGCTGTCACATAGGAACGTGGGATATTCAGGTTGCCGTTTTCCTCATAGTAGGCCGCAGCCAGCGCATAAGCTTTTTCCCACTTGGCATCAAAAACACTCCACACCATGCCGATCTCATCAAGCTGCGCAATGCGTTCTTCCTTCAAATTGCCATTCAGCTTCTGCTGCCGTGTTTTGATGAGCCACTTGCCCAGAGGGTAGCCGTCCGGGTCCACATACTTTCCAGCTACCATCAGATTCCCGTAGGTATCATGATATTTTTTCGCCTTCTCAAAGCCACGCTGCCACGCGCTCTCTTTCTGATTTCCCCAGGCCATACCAATGCTGTCCAGCCGCGCGATCTGCTGTTCCGTCAGATTTCCGGAGACTCTCCCTTCGCGCACCCCGCGCTGTGTGACGAGCCACACCCCAAGGCTCAGGCCAGCAGGTGTCTTATACTGCTTCGGCACTTTTAAGTCGCCGTGTTCCGCATAGTAGATGCTTGCCTCAGAAAAGTAGTGCTCCCAACTGGAAGAAAGGCTTTCCTGCAGCCGTTCAAACAGCACCCGGCAGTCATGCACCTGCTCGATGACCTCGAACCGCTCGGTGACGATCTTGTCACTCTCGCCGTTGGCATACAGACGGTGGACGGCCTCCTGCATCTCGCTTTGCAGACCTGAAATACTGGTCAAGCCTTCGAAATTGTTGACCACATCTAGAATAAGTGGTGTCGTATTATCACCAGCGGTCAGGGCGCGTCCGATCTGCTGCTTGTAGATAATGGGCGAAATCGTGGGCCTAAACAGGATGACCCCGGAAATTCCCTCCACATGAACGCCCTCGTTGAGCATGTCGATGCAGAACAGCAGCTTCAGCCGGTTGCTGGTGTCCGTTTTGAAGTCCACAAAGGCCTTATCGGTGTTCGGGTCATCCGAGTAGGCTTCGTACACCACAACATCTGGATTGACCCCTGCGAACCACTCCGGCACGTGGGATACCATCTCGTCCATGTGCTCTTTGTTGGCGCAGAACACGATGTATTTTCCAGATTTGTTTGTAATATGATGGGCAAAGACCCTGTCCAAGCCGTCTGCCTGCTCCAGTGCGCGGCGCAACGCATCCAGATATTTCTGGTTCACATCCTGAATGCCCTGTGTCCGCAGGTTGTCCACTCGTGCCTGATACTTTGCAAGCGCTTTCTGGTACTGATAAACGGTCGTCACGTATTTTGGCGCAGGCAAAATGCCCCTGACGACTGCTTCGCCAAGGGTCATGTTGCTCGCAACACGGTTGTCAAAAAGCTCTTCGGCCATGTCGCGGTTATTATCCAAATATCGGATGTTTGTCGCCGTCAGCCCAAGAAGTTTTGCGTCCGGGCATAACTTTAATAGAGCCACCGTGCTTTCGCCCCAGCATTCCGCACCGGCACGGTGGAATTCATCGAGTATAATATAGGCGGGCTTCTGCGCTGCTATTTCGCCCAGCTGCGCCTGCGTACAGCACATCAGTTTGGCGTAGGTGTAAAAGTGAACATTTTCCAACGGAAACTCCGGGTCGTTCCTTTTCAGGCTCTCTAGCTGGGTCTTAAAGATATACTCACTGGGAGAAAGCCAGATCACGACCTTCTCCGGGTTGTCCTCGATCAGCTTGAACGCAATATAGCTCTTTCCGGTGCCGGTCGGGTGGACAATCGCAGCCTTGCCGTATTGCTCCATCATCCGGACTGCCGCATGATATGCTTTTTTATTGTGCTCAAACAGACATAATGCCACCTTGTTCACCCCTTCCCGCATAAAGGGGTATCCTCAACATGGAAAATG
>OCRP01000721.1_pt1 | contig 25310 bp, 27 predicted proteins | sample 1538871 | NCBI WGS metagenome assembly OCRP01 (sample SAMN04571731, study PRJEB22368) | human gut metagenome | biome: human gut; material: stool | host: Homo sapiens | place: Luxembourg | collected 2012-09-20 | reverse complement strand
AATATTTGTGAGACTACCAACTTTTTTATGAACTATTCTTATCCCGAACTGGGGTAGAGCTTTCGCAAGCATGGTTTATTGCGAAAGCTCTTTTTTGTTTTTATACATTTCACGAAATTTTTGCCAACATAGCATAATGGCTCACGGTGGGCGTCGCCATCGATACCTTGCTTACATCGCAGCGCCGAAGCGTGAGGTGGGCAGAGGAGCTGTGAAATAATAGTTTTGGTCGTTGCTGTTGTCGAGGAACATCACTCTCTTCATGCCAAAGAAGGCGAGGCCTGTGGGGAAGACACGACTGAAACCGGTGGCACCTCCTGAGAGAGCAGGACTTGTGGGCTGAAGATTGAGATTCCATGAGCGGTCGAAGGCGATGGGCGCTCCCTTGGCAGCATCGTCGACCTCGCAGTTGATGTTCATGCCATCGGTGCGCTTGAAGTTCTTGAACAGAGGGTCAAGCTGTCCTGCCACGCTGCTCTTTATGTCGTTGTCGTTCCAGATTATAAGGTCGGCATCTTTCGACATCTGCTTGACGCCGGTCTCGGTAGAAGCAAAATAATAGTTGGGAGCGATGTTAGAGTTTGCGAGGTCGGCACCGTCCTTCTTTGGCTGCTTCATGCCGAAGCGGCAGTCGTAGACAAGGTTGTTGACGAAGGTCGGGGCGATGGCTTTCTCAAGCCATATACTTCCACCCTTTTTGTTCTTGGCACGACGCCATCCACAGTTGACGATGGTGTTGTTGTAGGCTGTGAGCCGTGTGAGAGGAACGGTCTCGCTGTTTCCGGCGTTGGAGAGCTTGAAAGCGTTGGTGCAGGCGTTGTAGATGACGTTGTTGGCGATGTCGAGCTTGCATCCCGCCTTTACGTTTATTGCCTCGCCGCCATCGGCAGCGTTGCCGCTGTCGGCGAAGATGGTGTTGTAGATCACACCCTGTCCACCGGTGAAATAGGTCTGGTCGTTATAGACATCGTGGAAGAAGCAGTCGGCCACGACAAACTTGCCGTTCACGTTGCAGAAGTGGAAGGCGGGCACACCGCCATCGAGCGTTGTCTTGAAGAGCTTGTTCTGGAACGACACCGACGACTCGGTGGGCGTTGCTCCGGCATAAGACAGGTCGACATGGTTGAGCACCACCTCCTCAGAGTTGTAACCGCAGATTATGCCTCCCCAGTCGGCGGGCTTCTTGGTGTCGGAGGTAATGGTCACAGGCTTCTCGGCTGTTCCCATGCAATAGAGATTGCCGAGAACCACAATCTCGACGGGCACCTTGACATCCGACTTGCAGGTCACGGTGACGCCCGGCTCGATGTAGAGCGATGTGCCGACGGGAATCTCCACGCTCTCTGTGAGCGTGGTGTCCTTGGTCCAGACGAGTGAGCCAACGGGATATTCGGCCATGGCGGTCTTCAACACCTTGGTGGAACCTTGGTTCTGGTTGTTGTCGCCATTGTTGTTATAGTCGTAAGGGTTTATGTTGTCGTTCTCGCATGATGCTGCGACCACGGCTGTTGCTGCAAAAAGCAGACAGGCAATTTTGTTTGAAAGTTTCATAATTGTTGTTTTTGTTAAAGTTTCACTCTCACACCGAGAAGGAATGTTCTACCATATTTGTATGTTCCCACGACGGTCTTGTCAGAACGCTGGCCCTCATACTGGAGGTTGCTCTCGTTGACGGTCTTGAGGAAACGCTCACGCTTGGCGTCAAGCAGGTTGTTGGCCTTGAGGAAGAGCGACACGCCACATGGAAACTTCTTCTCCATGCTGAAATCGAGCCCGAACATGGCCTTGTCCCACTGGTCGGCATCCTTGAAGGGCGACACGAGGGCGAGCTTGGTGCCTGTGAAAGAGGCGGCGAGCTGTGCGTTCCAGCCGTATCGGGTGTCCTTATAGAGCAAGGAGAGGTTGGCTGTGTGAGGAGCCTGGTTGACGAGAGGACGTGTCTGGGTCACACCTGTCTTGTATTCGGCGCTGCCGACATTATACTCGCGTTTCGTGGTGGTGATGGACGAGTGGGTGTAGGTATAGTTGGCTTTGATGCCGAAGTGACGGATATATTTCACCACGTCAATCTCGAAGCCATAGTTTTTGGCGTTGCCGAGGTTGGCGGGCATGTAGTAGGCATCGGCGCCGCTGCCAATCTTGCCGTCGGCTGAAACAAAGACCTGCTCGATAGGGTCTTGCAGATATTTGTAGAACACGCCGGCAAGCACCTGCTCTGTGGCTGAGGGGAACCACTCCCAGCGCAGGTCCACGTTGTCGATGCGTGCACGCTTAAGGTTGGGATTACCCTTCTCCTGATATTCCTCACCCATGATCTGGTAAGGCACGATCTCATAGAAGCCGGGGCGGTTGATGGAGCGATAGTAGGACAGGCGCACGTTCATCTTCTTGGTGGGTGTCCACTTTACTGATGCCGACGGCATCCAATCCCAATAGCTCTGCTCACCGACCTGTCCCATGTTGCGGAATTTCTGAAGCATGGTGTAAATCTGGTTGGTGTGCTCGGCACGCACGCCGGCGTTGAGCTCTCCCCACGGGGTCTTCACGGTGGTCATGAGGTAGGCGGCACCGATGTGTTCCTTCGAGTCGTAGTTGAGCTGCGATGCCTGCGAATAGGGTGTCTTGCAGGTCCAGTTGATCGATGCAAACTGGTCGAAGCCGTTGCCGTCGAGCTGCTGCGAGATGTCGGTGGGACTGAAGACGTAAGAATAGTAGCGGTTGCCGCGCTCCTTACGACGATACTGTGCGCCGGCTTTCCACAGGGCACTGATGCTGCGGGAGAAACGGGTGTCGTAAGAGAGGTTGAGGTAGCCAGCCCAGTCTTTGTCGGTGTTGTGCTGGAAGCGGCGCTCCATGTCCTTGGGCATGGTCTTGAGGATGTTCTTGCCGGCAGACCACAGGGAGCCGTCCACGCCGTCGGGAGCCTCAACGGTGTTGGTGAGCGTGAGGTATGTGCGGTCGGGGTCTTCCTCCTTGGCTTGAGAGAAGATGCCGGCCCAGTCGACGGTGAAGCTTGGCGTGAGGTGGTGTGTACCTTTGAGATGTGTGGCAAACACGCTCTGGGTCTGCGAGAGCGAACGTGTCTCGTCGTCTTGGGTATAGGTGTCGGAGCTTATATACTCGGTGTTTATGGAGTTGTTGTAACGCACGCCCTTCGAGTTGGTGCGCACATACATGTTGTACCACTCAAGCTTGTTGTTGTCAAGCTGCAAGTCAACCTTGGCGTGAAAACCCGCCGTGAGGTCATGTATAGAATAGTAGCGGTGCTGAAGCGAGTAGATGTACATGGCTTGTTCGCCCGATGCCATCTTCACCGAGTTGTAGGTGCGCTCGGCACCGCGGAAGATGTTCTGCACGCTGCCGGCAAGCATCACGCCGATGCGGTCTTTCCAGAAGCGGTTGCCGATGGAGAGGCCTCCAACTAAGTTAGGGGCTGGAAGCGAGTGCTTGGTTATCTGTGTCGGGCCGTTGCTGAAATCGGCTGTCGTGGCTTTATAGTCGGCACCGTGAGCCTCGTAGGGCGAGGTGTGGGTGTAGCTGCCGCGGTTGGAAGAGAGATAGTTGCGGCTGTCGTTCCAGAAATAGTCGCTGGCACCGATGGCGGCGTTGGCCTGGATCTGGAAATGAGAAGGCGCATCCTTCATGACCATGTCGACCACGCCACCTGCGGCATCGCCCTCCATGTCGGCGGTCAACGACTTCGACACCACGAGGCGGTCCATAAGGTCGGAGGGAAACATGTTGAGGGGTATGTAACGGTTCTTGTCGTCGGGGCTCGGTATCTTGACGCCGTTGACGAGCGTGTAGTTGTAGCGTTTGTCCATGCCTCGCAGTATGGCGTAGGAAGCCTCTCCCGACGCATCGCGCTCCATGGTCACGCCCGACACACGTTGCAGCACGCTCGCCACATTGACATCGGGCGAGAGCTGTATGCTCTGCTGACTCATGACGTTGAGCACGGTGCCCGCCGTCTTCTCCATGTCGATGGCGCTGCGGTCGGAATGATATTCCTTATGGCCTTTAACCACCACCTCGCTCAGCTCGCGAAGGTCTTCGTCGAGGGCTATGGTGACGGCACCCTTGTCGGAAACCTCGATAGGCAGCTCGCGTGTTTTGTAAGAGATGTAACGCACAACGAGCGTGTAGCGTCCCTTGTCGGGCAGCTCGCTAAGTTTGAACGAGCCGTCGAGACCTGTTGTTGTCTTGATGTTGGGCAGCTCCTTCACCTCTACCACAGAGCCAATGAGCGGCTCACCCGTGCGGCTGTCCTTGACAATGCCGTCGACGGTGTGGGCAGAGACCATTGCCGCGGAGGCAACGAGAGCTACACTGATTAGAAACTTTTTCATATTCTTTCTTCTGTAAAAGGGCCAATCGTGATGGCTACTTTTCTATTTCTTCATTTTCTCTATCGTGTGTATCACTTTTCCATCCTTGTCGATCATCGACATCTTAAGTGTCTTCTTTGAGGCAGAGATGATGGAGAAGCCATCGGCAGAGGAGCAGAACACGGTGCCTTGAGTCTTCTCGACGGGGCGAGCCAGCGAGGCAGACGAGTTTACGACATATTCGATATCATCGTTCGGCATGTGTATGTGCTGGAAGTTATGGATGTGTCCACAGGCGTAGATTGCCACATTATTATATTTGTGCAGAATGGGCATGACGTTCTTCTGCATGTCGGTGCGCTCATATTCGGCCTTGGTGGTGTAGGCATAGATGGGATGATGGCCAACGACCACGACCCAGTCTTCGCGGGCCGACTTAAGGGTGCTGTCAAGCCAGAGGAGCTGTGCCTGCGGGTCTTGCTTGCAAGCGTCGGGATAGACGGCGCTGTTCTCGCGGTAACGGTCGATGAGAGGTGTGGTGTCGAGGAACACTATGCGTATGGTTGTGCCGTTGCCCTCAAACACCTTAGTGTAATAGCGGGCGGGCATCATCCATCGGCGGCTTACCTTGCTATAGTCGAGCACAGCCTGTGTGTTGCCGCGATATTCGTGGTTGCCAAGCACGGGAAACCAGTCGAGCATCAGTTCTGGGTGCGAATAGACCTGCTCAAAATTGGTCATCCACAGCGGGTCGTTCACCGATGCCACACCGTTGAAATGGTGTATGTCGCCAACAGCGAGCACACACTCCATGCCGGTGGTCTTTGCCATCTCGCCCATGAGCTCGGCAATGGGTTTCTGGTCGTAATAGCCGTTGCGTCCAAGGTCGTTGGCCATGTAGAGCGTAACATCGCCTTTCAGCTGTTTCCATTCTTTGGGGGTCTGTGCTTGCAGCTGCAAGCTTGCGAGCAGCATGATGACAGCTGCCAAGAGGGTAGCTACGCGGCTACCAGAGGTCTCAAAACTTTTCATACGTTGTCCTTACTTTATATTTAATTTTGCTTATTTGCTTGCTTTATGCTTGCTTTTTTGCTCGCTTTTTTGCTTACCTTTTGCTCGCTTTTGGCTCGCTTATTTGCTTGCTTTTGGCTCGCTTTTGGCTTGCTTTCCTGTTTGTCTTCTTGCTTGTTTTTTTTCAAGTAGATCTCTTAGACGCCGCAAAATTATGATATATTTGTTGCAAAGACATTACAGAGTTTTTAAGAAAAATTGTCAACAGCCTCTGCTCCTGTTGACAATTTATAAAGCTAAAAAAAACGTCAAGTAAAGAACAACATTGAAAAGTTTGATCAATACTTCATTATTCATCGTGCGATTCCTGTTATCGTGGTCGAAAGCCTGCCGTCAGGCTTTCACTAATGCTCCCAACACCTTGTCCAACTCGTCAAGTTCCGCCTCTCTGGTAGCCCAGCTTGTCACGAAACGGCAGATTATTTCCTCTTCGCTCTTCCTTTCCCAAATCTCAAACGCCACCTCCTTCGACAGCGCATCATACAGAGAGGGGGAGAGAATTACAAACTGTTGGTTAGTAGGCGAGTCGTATGCTATTTCGACGCCATGCTTTGTGAAGATGCTGCGTATGCGTGCTGCCATGTTGTTGGCATGTTGCGCCACCTTAAAGTACAGCCCGTCGGTGAATAGCGTGTCAAACTGTAAGCCCAGCATCCTGCCTTTTGCGAGCAGTGCCCCGTGGCGCTTCACGTTTGTAAAGAAATATTTTGGCGCCTTCATGTTAGAGAAAACGACCGCTTCGCCCATCATTGCGCCCACCTTCGTGCCACCGATGTAGAACACGTCACAGTGCGCCGCGAGGAATGGAAGATCGTAGTCGCAGGCCTCCGACATCAGTCCGTAGCCCAACCGTGCTCCGTCTATAAAGAGCAGAAGATTGTGTTTCTGACAAGTGGCGTAAAGATTCTCCAACTCATTCTTCGTGTACACCATGCCAAACTCTGTCGGCATAGACACATACACCATGCCAGGCTGCACCATGTGCGGATGCGACTCGTCTGCCAGAAACGTGTCCATGTAAGCAGACAGCGTCTGCGGGTCGAGTTTGCTGTCGTCGGAGGGCAGTGTGATGACCTTGTGTCCGAACGCCTCCACGGCACCCGACTCATGCACCTCGATATGTCCTGTCTCAACGCATATCACGCCCTCACATCCCAGCAGCACCGAGTCGATGACCGTGGTGTTGGTCTGCGTTCCGCCCGTCAGCAAGTACACTTCAGCCTTGTCATTGCCCACCGCCTTGCGTATCTTCTCTTTTGCCGCTGCCGTATATGGGTCAAAGCCGTAGCCCGGCGTCTTGTCGTCGTTTGTTTTGCCCAGAGCTTCTAATATCTCAGGCAACATACCGTTGTTATAATCGCTTTGAAATGATATCATATCTTTAAAACCAGTTTTATTTACTTAATTCATTTATTGAATATCAAATGCAAAGTTACAGTTTTTTTGTATGAGCAGAAAACATATTCACAACTTTTCTTTTCTTGTTTCATTCTCCATTTCGAAATAAAGCAAACTGTGGTGAATATCGCATCGTGGATGTATTTCATTGAATCTTACTGATTGCCCGTAATGTGCTAATAATCAACACTAATTGGGATGACAAAATGACGAAATATACCCCATGCATCATCACTATCGCCATGGGCATATACAACATTGAGGCGACCCATGCCAACCGCCGAAAGATGAACATCGTCTGCACTTGCATTTATGCCCGTTCCTACCGAGGAACTCTTGGATAAGGAGGAAGAAGAAAGCGCAGCCATAGCAGATGAAGAAACAGAAAATGGGGGGGTATCTTTAGAAAGCCCCAATGGGCAGTATGCAGAACCTACAGACGATGAAGAAAACTTACAATCGTTTCCTCAGGAGCGTCAGGCATTTATCAAGGAAAAGCTTGACAAGTGGTGCGAAGAGTTGGGCTATAAAGACACCACAGTAAACATGTTCACCCTGTCACGCTCGCTGAACATCTCCAAGAACGAGCTGTCACGCTACTTCACTGCGTGCCTAAACTCCACCTTCCGCATCTGGCTTGCCGAGGTACGTTTCGAGGCAGCAAAGAAAATGATGATAGACTATCCCGATTACAACAACGACATCATTTCTGCCGAATGTGGCTTCTCTTCACGCTCCTATCTCTATCGCATATTCAAAGAGAAAGAATGTTACTCCCCAACTGTTTGGAGAGCGAAAATACAATAAAATCACGCCTTAGGTGTCAAGTAACACTGATTACTGAATAAAATAGCTCCTAAGCCAAATGGGAGAATAAAAAATTTGGCAATATTTATCAACCCATACTTCGCGGTTGTTCCAAGGGTCTATACACCTCGACAAAAGGGTGTATAGACCCTTTTTTTTGCAATATAACTGTTGGGTGGACTTCATCCCCATTTCTGTCACGGTCACAGTTGTCACAGTTCTTTTTCTACAACTGTCATTTCTCATTTTTTTAATATTTCTCATTCCTGTCCGTCTGCCATATAAAAAGGTTTAACTATCTTAATAAATGATAGTGCTATCAGATTATTTGTTTATCTTTGCATTATCCAAAAGTTGGAAAAGTGTAAGAAATAGCCTGAAAAAGGATTGGAAAAATGTATAAAATAGGCTGTTTTTACCTTGGAAAAATGTAATTTAACGGTACAAGTGTATGATTAACAGAAAGATAGATAAATATTTAGATAATTTCTTTCAAGCAACGCATAAAGCATTGTTGCTTACGGGAGCTCGACAGATAGGTAAGACTTACTCAATAAGACAGGCTGCTCAGCGAATCTTTGATGATTTTGTTGAGATCAATTTCATAACTTCTCCTGAGGCTATAGGCATCTTCACTGGAGCCAAAGATGTAAAGGATATGCTGTTTCGTCTGACGGCTTTCGTGCATAAGCCTCTTGTTAAAGGAAAGACTCTCATCTTTTTTGATGAAGTGCAGGTTTATCCTGAAGTTGTAACCCTTATCAAGTTTCTGGTTGATGAAGGAAGTTATCGCTATGCCTTAAGTGGTTCTTTGCTGGGTATCGAATTGAATAATTTGCGTTCTGAACCTGTTGGCTATCTGGATGTCAAGGAAATGTTCCCACTTGATCTGCATGAGTTCTATTCTGCTATAGGCTTATCTGCAGACGTATTGGATGTCATCCGTAAAAACTGGGAAGAAATGACGCCTGTAGATGATTTTGTACATCATGAATTGATGAGAGCTTTTCGCTTGTATTTGATAATAGGAGGAATGCCGCAAGCTGTTCAGACCTATTTGGATAGCAATAATTTACAGCGTGTGATTGATGTACAGAAGAGTATTCTTTTGGAGTATCAGCGTGATATCATGAAATATAAGGTGGATGACAATAAACAAAAGTTGTATATCCAGGAAATATTCCAATTGATTCCATCAGAATTGAATGCTAAAAACAAGCGTTTTATTCTTAAAAGTTTAAATCAGCAAGCTAGATTTGCTAATTATGAAAATAGCTTTCTTTGGCTTCGGGATGCTGGTGTGGCACTCCCTACTTATAATGTGGAGGAACCTAAAATACCATTGTTGCTGGCTAAGACAAGAAACCTTTTCAAATTATTCCAAAATGATGTGGGGTTGTTGATCAGTCAGTTTGCTGATGGCATTCAGTTACGTCTTTTAAACGATGAACAGTTTATCAATTTTGGAGCCATCTATGAGAATGTAGTTGCTCAGGAGTTGAAAGCTCATGGCTTTGATCTCTATTACTTTAACAATAAGCGCTTGGGAGAGTTGGATTTTGTGGTGGAGTACAAAGGACAGGTTCTGCCAATAGAGGTGAAGTCTGGTAAGGATTATGACCGTCATAATGCCCTTTCGAATGTGATGGCATCAACAGAATATAAAATCCCTCACGGTTTGGTACTTTGTAATGGAAATGTAGAGACAAAAGGAAAGGTGACTTATGTTCCGATTTACATGCTTATGTTTCTGGAAAAAGATTCTGTTCAGAATATAACCTATAAGATGGATTTGTCAGGATTAAAAGTGTAAAATTCTGGCTCATTGGAGCCAAACATTCCTTACCTTATCTTGTGCGACGCAGAGGGTGATAATCTGTTGGAGCTTGGCACCGCCACTCTTTCTAAGGCAGAAGAAGGCTTTATTGACTGCCACAGTGTGACACGCAACTATGTGTTCCAAGGCAAGTATGCCACAGGCATAGAAGACATCCATGTAATCAGTGACGAGGGTGAGAGTGGCAAGCAAGGCATCTTCGACCTGCAAGGTCGCCAACTCAATGCTGAGCCTACCAACGGCATCTATATCAAGAATGGTATGAAGTATGTAAAATAATAAAATTATATCACTAGTGTCCTCACTACAATATCGTGCGACAGGACAATGTCTGCTAAGGGCTTTACCAAATAAGCCGCGTTCATCGGTGGCTGTTCAATATAACAACGCCTACATATTCAATGAACTCGACAAGGTGAACAGTTTGAGAAATAGAATTGCACACCATGAACCTATCTGTTTCAGGCTTCATGCATCAGAAATAGACACAAGTTACATCGTCAATGAATACCAGAAAATTCAGACTTTATTTTCGTGGATGGGTATTGATTCACGTTCAATGCTTTATGGGCTTGACCATGTGCAAAGTGTTTGTGCCAAGATAAACAGTTTAAAAGGGTAATAATAGAGCCAGGTTATAAACAACGACAAGAATGACTTTTTCCTCCATTCCAACGAGGTGAACCACATTGCCAAGGAGGATTAATCCGTCCCTCTTTGCCCCGATAATGATAGCCACGCTTTCAACCTGTGCGCAATTGGAACGTGATAATATCTCATTCCGATTGCAGTCAGGAAGGAAGCGGTATATAGAGAAAGGTGGGAAGCTCGGACGCAAGGTAGGCTCTGTAAAAACGGCAGAACAGATGAAAGCCGAATATAGGGAAGTAATAAGTCTACTCAGCAAGGGGTATTCAATTCGGGATGTGGCGAAGTTGTGTGGTAAAGGGGTAAGTACCGTACAACGAGTGAAGCGATTACTAAAAGTACAATCATCGCAATAATACTATTGATTTTACGTTCTTTTCAAAGAAATGGGTTGTGCAATAGTGGCTTAAAGGCTAAAAGCACTACCTTTGTAAATAATATCAAAACAGAGTATAATGGAAGAAAACAATATAACAGTAGATAAAGCTGTCCAAACCATAAAAGGGGCAATTTTGCGAGCTCAAGCACAGGCGAGCCAGTCAAGTAATGCCATACAATTGTCTTTGTATTATGGTATAGGCCGTTATGTGTCTATCAATTTACTGCAAGCACATTGGGGCACAAAAGCTCTTGATGCTATTAGTGAAAGGCTGCAACGTGAATTGCCAGGATTAAGAGGCTTTTCTTCAGGCAACTTGAAGAAAATGCGTATCTTCTATGAGGAATGGCAATGCCTTTCAATTGGTTCGCCATTGGCGAACCAATTACAACAGCTTGAAAATAAGATAGAAGAAGGTGTTGAACTTGCACCTTTGGAACAAGTATGTATTACGGAAATACTTATCTGATGATCTATATCACCATCAAGGCAATATGCCTAACAATTTTCCGAAAGCGATACCAGACTTCAAGCAATCAATGAAAACAATATCAATGTTTAAGGATGAATATTTGCTTGATACAACTATGTACATATCTACAGGCATTAGACCTTACTGTTAAAAAGCCACACGAAAATCATTCTATTGGTATTGTGTTATGCAAAGAAATGAACAAGGCTTTTGTTGACATTGTTGTGAGGAACTAATATACAGCAATAACTGTCATCCAAATGTTAAAAACGGACAGGATTGGCAGAAAATCCAAGTAAACCTTGCAATAAAACTAGGAAATTGCAGTTTTTATGGTGTACCTTTGTAAGGTTAAACTAAATAATAAAAAATGAAGAAATTCGTGATTTGCCTTCTCGCTTTTCTTATTTGTGGTTGTAGAAGAACGATTGATTTCGATTTCGACACCTACAAACAATCTCTCCATATCAGTAATGGCTATTTTTATGACTTATGTTTTGAAAATGACTCCGTTCTTCCAAATGGAAAATCATACGAAGGCGCATTATTTTTGATATGGCAAGATTCATTATGTGTACCTCCTACAAAAATTGATTTGAACAACTATATTCCAAATGGATATATTGTTAGCCGTGGTGGAATACTATCATCTGAAAGAAAGATAAAACTAAAAGCGAACTCCACCTATACAATTTCATCCACAGGCTTGGGTGCTGTGGAATGTCGTATTAAGGCTTGGACAAATCGCAATGGGAAAATTTTAAAAGCAGTCAAATATTGACTATAAAAACCTAATCTTAGAATCCTTGAAAAGAAAAGTTGAATGTTCAATCAGAAATTTTACTATATGTGGCAAAAGTATTTCATAGTAATAATTTTGTTCTGTTTGTATGCCTGTAAAGGTGAAAGAAAAGAGCAAAATATAAACTCAATAATAAATGTTGTTAGTGAACTTATCAGAAAGGTCAATATGTAGTTTTCATTAAAGTTTTCAATATGAAGTATATTATAACATTTGCAATGTGTTTGTTCTTGATGTGCTCTTGTGACAATCATGATTTTGAACTATCTGAAAAAGAACAAGTTTTTTACATCAACCAAATGCTGCATTTTTCCATTGAGCCATGGGACAGCCTTAGCAAAGCATATACTTATGACTTTTTCCTACGAAACCCGAAACCATGCAAGGAAGTTGACACCATTTATTTAGAAAGGAAGATTCCAAATAAATTTGAAGTAATTGAATCTTCTTCATACACACGAGAATATAATCGCGACCCTTCATTCATAAAATTATTGCCAAATACACAATATATAGTAGCACATACTGGAATGGGCGCCAGAGTAAATATTTTCAAATATTATTATACTGACCCTTTTGGTAAATTACATGCTAATGATTCACTGAATGAACATATTAACGTGGACTCCATCCGAATCCACCTTAATAGATAAAGCATTTGTCTTGCGCCCAACCAACGTAGGACAAGGGCTTTTCCTTTGTGGGCAGCAGCCAACGGCATCATCTCCTGTTACGCTTCGCTTCATCTGCACCTTTTTGGTGAAAACAACCTGAATCAGAAGAAGACCTTCTCGAACACCGTACCGATGGCACCGATGCCTTCGATACGCTCTATATCGGCTGCGAGAAGTTTCCACAGCATGATTTATACCCAATTTGCGTGGGAGGGTGAGATAATGCAATAAAACGAGGGAATTGCCGTTTTTATGGTGTAACTTTGTGAGGTTAAATTTAGTAATATTATGGATAGGGGTAGAAAAATTTGCGACGTACTGAAAGCTGTCAGAAAAAAGATTGCTGACATGAATGGCATTGCATACGAGCCAAGAGTTTGCCACTTCAAAGGACATTGCAGTGGAACATGTCCAGCATGCGAGACTGAAAGAAAATATATAGAGTCGGAATTGTCTTTACGCAAACGCATGGGAGAGGCTGTTTGTGTTACAGGTGTTGCCATTGGCATTTTGGCGACCCCATACAATGTATATGCCCAAACTTCGTCACCGTCTGTACCTATTGGTAATGAAGTAATCGCAGCAGACTCTCTGCCAACAAGAGCACAAGTTACAATCAATGGATGTGTGAAAGATGCTGACGGAACTCCTATTGTTGGTGTAATTATTGTTGTAGGAAACAAACGATCCGGCAGCATTACAGACATTGACGGAAACTTTTCTATTACCTTTCCAAGGGATTCCACGCTACGATTGAAATATATTGGTTATAAAAACAAGGTATATTCATTCAGCGAACTGGACTTGAAAGGCTTTAACACGCTTTGCCTAACGGAAGAAGACGATAATATTTTAGGAGAGGTTGTAGTTGCACCACAAAAGCCTAAAACGAAGAAACGTCGCAAGAAAAAACAGGAAGGGAAAATGGTTGTTGAAAATAAAGATTTTGACACTGGGCCATTCTATCCTGGCGGCAACAGTGCCCTGCTACATTTTGTAGAACAAAATTTATGTGTACCTGAAACTTTACAAGGAGCATATCAGCAGCGCATAAATGTTTCTTTCTATGTGTTGGGTGATGGCAGTCTTGCCGATGTTAAAGTCATAACAATTTGTCCTCAAGAGATGAAAGAGGAAGTGTTACGACTTGTAAAAGCAATGCCTAAATGGAAGCCAGCCTTAAAAGACGGCAAGCCGACATGTGCGAAAATTATGATACCAATAGATATTATGCTAAAGTAACTTATGCCACCATTAGAAGCACCATTGATAGGAATTGACCGTCACCGCTTGGCTACAGACGGTGACGGCATCACTACTCTCGTTGCATTTCATGAAAGTCCACTTAGATGTGCATATTGCATAAACGCCCAATGCTTCAAAGAATCTCCAGCATGTAAGCTTACTGTTGATAAACTGATAGAACGCTTGATGCCTGACAATATTTATTTTTTGGCTACGGGTGGAGGAGTTACTTTTGGTGGTGGTGAGCCACTGCTGTACGCTGATTTTATAAGTGAGTTTACTCGAAAAATGCCAGAGGAATGGAAAATCACCATAGAATCTTCATTGAATGTACCGAACAAAAATATCTTTAAAGTTGCTCAATTTGCTGACCTTTTAGTGATTGACATCAAAGATATGGACGAGTTTATTTACAAGCAATACACAGGCAAGGACAACTCTTTTGTATTAGCCAATCTCAAATGGCTTGTAGACAATGGGTATGCAGATAAGACCATTATCAGAATTCCTCTCATAAAAAACTACAACAATAAAAGCAATCAAATCAAAAGCAGGGAAATTCTCGAAAGCATTGGCTTTTCTCGCTTTGACATCTTCCGTTATGTTATAAAATAATCTTGGCTTTTTCCCCATACAAATGCTTCCGTACTTTCGCAGTATGGAAGCATTTTCACACTTTGATTTTTCATTATATAACGAGATTGATTCTTCTAAAAAAACGACCTCAAACATTTGCTCGTTAAGAAAAAAGTATTAATTTTGGCGCATTAAAACCATAAATTCATTCGCTTATGAAGAAACTATTTTTCATCATCTTCCTCATGGTTTTCTCGTTTGCAATAACGGCAAACGCCAAGAAACCCAAAGTCGTATGGCCTAAGGCAGTGCTGACTCTTAAAGACGGTACTGTGCTCAACGGCTATTTGCAGAACGACATCCACTTCATGAAAAAATACATCTATTTCAGTGAAACACAAAATGGTAAGGATGTAAAATACAAAATCGTAGACATTAAATCCCTTGAGGTGGATAATGCTCTCCAGGATGGCAAGAAACGCACTTTCATACTTATAGATGAAGACCCTACATTCCAATATTTGGCAACTGTCATTTACAAGGGTAAACATGTTACGGGCTATATGCAGCCGTTTGCTTTTGAAAATTCCACCCACAGCAGGTCGTTTACTGGTATATGGACAAATAATACCGTTTACTTGGGCTGTAGATCATACGACTATAAGGTTGATGGCGGAAAGCTTGTTTACTATTGGATGTTATTTGAGGATAAAAAAATTAATTCCAAAAGAGAAAAATACTCTCAAAAGAAACTGTTGAAAAAGATAAAGGATAAATTCAAGGACTATCCTGCCGTCGCTGAAGAAGTGGAAAAGAGAGGACTCACTGCTGAGCAAATCCACGAGGACCCTACCATTCTTCTTGAAATCCTTGACAAGAGTCTGCAATAATCTTTTGTCTTTTCCCCCATACAAATGCTTCCGTACTTTCGCAGTATGGAAGCATTTTCACACTTTGATTTTTCATTATATAACGAGATTGATTCTTCTAAAAAAACGACCTCAAACATTTGCTCGTTAAGAAAGAAGTATTAATTTTGGCGCATTAAAACCATTAAATATATAACAAATGAAAGAGAGACTATTTGCAACCATGTTGCTTTTTACTTGCATCTTGTCTTTAGCTTCATGCAGCAAAGACGATGGTGATTGGGATTCCATGAAATGGGAAAAGAACAATTATGAAGAAGCACTGACACCAAGTTTTGGCAAGGCTATTGGCGTGCCAAAGTCTGGCGGTACATATACTTTCAAATGCAAGAATTACAAGAATTTTTGGATTGAATACGTTAATGAGTCGGTGGGTGATAAAACCATTAAAAACGTTCCTTCGTATGATGACAAACCTTATTCCGAAGTTAAAGGCAGCTATACATCTTCAAAGGTGGAAGGAAATACGCTCACTGTTACATTTGCGCCAAACGAAACACAGGATGGACGTTATGTTCGTGTAGCCGTTTCTGCAGGTGATATTTTTGACAAAATCATGTTTGTGCAGAAACCAGAATAAACAATTTGTCTTTTCCCCAACCCAAATGCTTCCGTACTTTCGCAGTATGGAAGCATTTTTCAATTTATCCCTCCCCAAGTAGTGGGCGGACTTGTCCGACCCGCGGCTCCTCTTTTTCTTCCGCCAACATCCTCTCCGCATGGGATTCCCTCGCCAACTCCGACCGTTACCGTCGCCTCTACCAACGCATCTTCGCCATCGAGTTCTCCATCCTCCGCATCGGGGAATATCCGATATCAAGCATCATCGACATAGTGAACAGCATACGTTTAGCCAAGGGCAACGTATTCGCTGAATGGAAACAGTCTGACACCGCCAAACTCTTTGAAGACCATGGATATAAAAATAAAAAAGAGAGTGGAGGGTATTTCTTCTGAAAATCAGATGCGCTTTCGCAAAATAATTGTATTTTTGCGAAAGCAAAACAAAATATATGGAACAATTCAAATTCGATTTTTTCAAAAAGGAGCACAGCAGTCAGACCATGAATGTTGTCACACTCTCCAAAGCAGAATGTGATAAGGTTTTTGCCTCGTTTTGTTCGGCATATAATATGGAGAAACAAAAGCGAAACCAAGTCTTTGACATTATTCAAGATAAGGGCGTCCCGGTAAACTTCACAAACGCAGAAGATAAAAATTTTGATTTGTCTTGTTTAATATCCGAAAATTGCAAGAGGCAGTTGCCCACACATCTTTATGTATGTTGGGATTATTTTTATGCAATAGACCGTTTTGACTTTAATGATATCGTTAAATATTTTAGTGATATATGGTATCCATCAGTTGATGACATAATAATTTTTGATGACTCATATAAAGTTTGTATGATGATAAGACACGATGGCGTAATTTATTTATTGAATAAAAAATCTCAGAAATAAGAAACAAATACAACGTTTTGGGTATTGATAGTAGTCTTCTCTCGTGTTATAACTAAATCGCCAACTACGACAGAAGCAAAAGATGGGAAAATTCCAAAGAATCCATTTGTAATGGATGAAATAGTTATATCTGTACCCAAGTCTAAAAATGTAAATCCAAATAATGACAATAATGAGACAGATAACAAATAGTATTAAATGCTTGATTGTTTTTGGTATATGGTTACTTGGTTTTAATACATTGAGTGCTTGTAATATCAAGCTCAAAATTGTTTACACCCAAGCTGACCTAAGAACAATTTTTGATATTACTCCAGAGTTGTTTGACAAGGGATTAATCAGTCATTCGCTTGATAGTATAATCGTGGTGTCAGATATGAAATTTTCCAAATTCTTCGACACTATAAATTCTCTTAAAAAAACAAGTGAAATACATCCTTCTATAAATGTTCGAGCAAAAATTATATTCTATTTGAACGAGCAAATCTTGAATACATATTATTTAGGAATGTTTTATATATACTGTCAGAATGGAATATACGAAGTAAACGAAGAATTCAGAAATATGATTAATGCTATAATAAAAAAAAGTGGAAAGTTGCCTATGTATTGATTAAAAAACGTTATGTCCCGTTACCCATACAAGGGTAACGACCAATACCCTTATAAGGGTGTTCATCATTATCCTTATATGGGTATTAAACGGAGAGGGCAAGAAATAGGAAAAAACAACGTTAAATAATTGATAACCATAGACAATTAAAAGTATGATAGAGTTTGAAGTAAAATCAAAGACGCAGCCTATTGGCAAGCGTAAGGGGCAGACGGTGTACTTCGCCCAGCCTGTGTCACAACAACATCTGACAAACAAGATGGTAGTTGACCGTATCGTGCGCGAAACCTCCCTCTCGGCAGGTGACGTAAGCAATGCGCTCATCAGTCTTGGTGCCATCGTGCGCGATGCCTTCGAATTTGAGGAACGCAACAACATTTGGAATACGCCTTATCTTTTCAATGCGAAGGAATTCGATGAGGAGACAGGTATGTACTACTATGGTGCGAGGTACTATGAGCCGAGATTGAGTCTGTGGATGAGTACGGATCCGATGGAAGAAAAATATCCGGCGACAAGTTCCTATTGCTTCGTAGCAAATAACCCTATTAAATATTTTGATTTGGATGGCTTACAATTATGGGTTGCTAATAATGAAGCTATGAGTCTTTTATTACATACCTTAGCACCTGAAGATCGAGGGTATGTGGTAAGAGATAAAAATGGATTTATAGATTCTAAAATACTAACAGAAGGTGTAAAACATTCTGTTTCTAATAGTGAATAAGTTTATATTAGTGATAGCTATGGTTTGTTGCATAACACAATTATGTTCACGATTTAATGCGATATATGGAACAAAACATCATATTGATATGTTAGATTCAATATCGACAAATTTTGCAAGGGAAAATACTATCTATCGCGGAGTTCGATTGTGGTCTATGTTTAATAATCCGAATAAAAATTATTTGTGTATAAAAGTAAATGACACGCTAATCATCGTTACAGATAGTGAGTTATTGTTTGACACCCCTTTATATTCAACGACAAAGGAGAGGCTTGCTCAAGATTTTAGCCAGGCAAGCATCGTATACTGCACTGATATTCCATTCCGTGCATATGTTGTTGCAGAAGGGGATACCTTAATATACGAAAGAAATTCCATTACCTCCCCAAAATATAACTTATCTCGAGGAATTGTTAGGAATAACATTGTAAATCCTAATAAAAATTTATTTGTAGGTGATTCCTTGGATGGACTATTAAAAAAAATTGGATTATGGGATAAAAGGGTATTAGACTATGCCGATAAGTCTAACGTGTGTATATTTATAAATACCGAAGCAATCAAATATCATTCACGACTTAGAGATGAATCAAATTTTATATTAAAATGTGAATTCAATGCAGTTTTTGTACAAATAGTTAATAATAAAATTTATGGTGTTGAATATGGACTTTTTGGTAGATATGGAATGAAGGAAGATTTAAGTCTTAGAGAATATATGGATGCCATGTGATGAATGATGGATATAACGAGTTCGGCATGGATGAGCGCAAATTCAGACAGTGTAATACAAACTGTGTCAAACTATAACCATTATAGTTTAACACAGTTAATTTGCACTTCATTATTTCTTTCTCAGTGTATAATTCTTCCTATCCTCATTTTTGGGTTCATTACCAAACGAATCCAGCAAAACAACACTTTTATCCTCCCTCACCTTATAAAATATATTGTCCCCACTCGAAGGATGCACAAGCATCAAGACATTGCCGTCAAGAATTTGGAAAGTACCACTTAACTTTTCCCGCTCGTTCTGCTTTTCTTTGAATGTCCGTGTCAACAAATAGGTACCATCAGCATTTAATGTGAGTGTTGTTTCAACATTAGGTGGTAACACACCGCAATATGTCCTAGCCACGGAATCCAAGCTGGCTCTATTTCCCAAAACTACCGTATATTCTTCAAGCTTATCAGCACACCTGCCTCCAGCGTAATGAGGCTGGCGAACGAGTGTTGTCCCGAATGGTAGGAATAGGTAAATCCGTTCTCTTTTCCACAAGCACATCGAAAGCCTTTTGGATGGAAAGCAATAACTGCTCGATGTCCTTGTTGGTCTCCACGGCTTCCTTGCTCTTGTTCTCCTTTGGCTGCTTTAGTGCTTTATGTTAATCTAAGTACAATCATCGCAATAATACTATTGATTTTACGTTCTTTTCAAAGAAAGGGGTTGTGCAATAGTGGCTTAAAGGCTAAAAGCACTACCTTTGTACGCAATATAACAACAATACGTTTAAGGTCACAATTTGTGACCTTAAAAATAAAGATAGAAATATGGCAGATAATATAGAACATCAAGATAAAGGAGAACTGGTCGCAAATTGCGACCGGTTGGTTGGCGTTGACAATATAGAGCCTCTAATAAAAATCATTAGAGGACAACAAGTTATGCTTGACCGTGACCTTGCCACACTTTATGGCGTTGAAACAAAGCGTCTTAATGAGCAAGTAAAACGTAATATTAAACGATTTCCAGAAGATTTCATGTTTCAATTGACCAAGGACGAATGTTTAAGGTCGCAAATTGCGACCTTAAACGAAGGACGCGGACAACATTTGAAATACATGCCTTACGTATTTACTGAAAACGGAGTCGCTATGCTTAGTAGTGTTTTACGTTCTGACACTGCGATTGAGGTGAATATTCGAATAATGCGAGCTTTCACTTCAATGCGTCACTTTCTACAGAACAATGCAGAAGTTTTCCAACGTCTTTCAACAATGGAATACCATCAATTGGAAATGCAGCAACATCAGCAAGAAACAGACAAACGCATAGACGAGGTATTTCGCAGATTGGACGAGGGCAACGCAAAGCCGAAACAAGGTGTGTTCTACAATGGTCAAATTTATGATGCCTATACTTTCGTGTCCGACTTGATTAAGAGTGCAAAGAAACGTATTGTCCTTATTGACAACTATGTTGACGAGACTGTACTGACATTGCTCGATAAAAGAGATAATAACGTGTCTGCAATCATCTACACTCAGCAGATAAGCCGTCAGTTCCAACTCGACATAGACCGTCATAATGCTCAATATGCACCGATTGATGTTGAAACATTCCGTTTGTCACATGACCGCTTCCTTTGTATAGACGATGATGTATATCACATAGGTGCATCCATTAAGGACTTGGGCAAAAAGTGGTTTGGTTTCTCCAAGATGGAGATACTTACACCAAATGAATTGGTGGAAAGAATCAATAGAGAATAAGAAAAATCAGAGCTCTCTATTGAGTATGGAAGAACTTTTCAGATATTATTTGGAGAATATTATTATTCTTCGTATCGGTACAGGCCTACGCTATCTATGGCTACGCTTTGTAAGGCATCGCAAGATTTCTTACCGAACCCTTTATGAAGGTAGTAAATCGAAAAAAGCGACAGAATTATCTAATTTTGATAATGAAATGTCAAATCGGGCATGGGGATGTGGCTTTATTCTTTTTGTGATATTCTTAATTATGTTTTTACGCAGATTTTTATAATAGACATACAGAAAATAATGACTATGCAACAGACATTGTTTATCGTAATACTTGCCGTTGTCATTGCTTTCGTTTTGGCGTACAGGTGGAAGAAAAAGGCAGAAAACAAAATGGACAATATGAGCCTTAATTATAAAAGCAAGCAGCAAATATTCTTTCTAACGAAAGCTGATATAGTCAAGATGATGTCTATGGTTGAAATAAGAATTCCAATAGAATATACCCTTATGGGGGCATTTAAACAGGAGGCGATAAGAAGAGAAAACACCATATCAAATTTTTCTAAACTTGGTCATACTGGCTATGCCAATTGGATTTCTTTGAATAATAGATACATGGTGCTCCCCTTAAATAATGAGGTGAAGTATCAGCCTTACATATCCTGCATAGACAAGCCTATCAGCTGCACTTCTTTATACTTTCCGAAATTACTACGAATCGATTCAAATTTCTCCTGCAAGAGTTTAGGATTATATCGGTCGGCATTACGCTTCACTTCTGCCACCAATGCCGTCTTGTCAATATCGTTGAGTGCGATAAGGTCTATCTCGTTCATTCCTTTCCTGTCCCAATAATTTCCAACCAAGGTAACACGCTCCTCCTCAGCAATCTTTTGGCGAAAATATTGTTCCAGCACCAGCCCCGTATAGTCATTGTAATCTCGCTCCACGATTTCCAAGAGCAAGTCGTTGCGCTCCGTTTCTATCAAAGCTTGATTAGGCAAGACGAAACGGAACCAGAAGCGCAGGAAGCAATCTTCTACACTCCACCTGAGGTTTCTACTGCCAGGCTTGCTAAACATCGGTGTCAACTTGCTCACATAGTTATAGTCTTCCTCCAGTCGCTTCAGATAGGTACCCGTATTCTTGCCGATGATATTATCTATCTGGTTCTGAACAGTCATTCCCCCAGCCACCAGCTGCAAGATGCTGAGATAGTTGGCATAATCCTTGCCAAACTCCGACAACACAATTTCCTTACCCTCTGTGATTAAAGGACTTTCCGAGCTTGTTGCCCAACGGAGCATACTCTCTTTATCGGTCGCTCCTGCATCCATCAGCAAGGCGATGTATTTAGCTACACCACCAGTCAACATATACAAGCAAAGCAAGTCTTCAGAAGTATAGTTGGGGTTGTAGTCATGCAAAATTTCTTTGATAACGCTTATCCTAAATGGCTTGAGCCTTATCTCACAATCCTTCCTGCCATATAGAGGCTCGTCATCGTTATCGAAGATTTTGTGCATCATGCTATAGATGCTGCCACAAGCCACGAGATTGACCATTGTTGATTCGTGGTGCCTATCCCAAATGTCCTGTATATGGCTGGGGATGGCTGGATTCACATTCAAGAAGTTTTGGAACTCATCGAAGACGATGGTAAAATGATGTTCCTTTCCATACTTCATGATTTGCTCGAAGAACTGTGCAAAAGTCTCCATTCTACCATATACATGAAGTCCCAGCACTTCCTCAGCAGTCTTTTGGAATTTCTCCGCCAACACACGTTCATTGTCCTTCGACACATATAGATACAGCATCTTCTGCTCTTGCTCCGTCTTGAGCAAGAGAAGCGTCTTTCCGATACGTCTTCTGCCTATCATCACAGTAAAAAGGGAATGCTTAGCCGATTTTTCCCAGTTCCTGCGCAGTATCTCTATCTCCTTTTTCCGATCATAAAACCTCATAATGTAACAGCTGTTAAATTAATGCGTGTTAAATAAACATCGCAAAGATACAATATTTTGTCATCAAAATCCCTAAATCGCGAAAAAAACATACTTTAGGGAAATAAAAGACAAAAAGTTAAGATATAAGATAGATTAATCGAGTAGGAGGTAAACACTAATTATAGGTGTTTATCTCCTATTTTCGTGTTTACCGACCTCTCACACCACCGTACATGCGGTTCCGCATACGGCGGTTCCTATTTTGGGTGCCATTCGAGATATGACCCCATCAGCGTTGGATAGCCTGCTTGGTGCAGTTTCTGTGATGAAGCCGCAAGGCACAAACTTGTTGCCCTTACAGGGCGTCTTACAGATTGCTATTATACCCAGGGCGATGCCCTGGGCTAAGAGCTTTTGGGCTTTCAGCCCGTTTCAACCGTACAGTTAGAAAACTTTCGATCTGTACAGGTCTAAATAGTTCATCATTTCTCGCGCTGTGCGAATCGGCAAGCCTCGATGAGTTTCTGCTTCAGCTTGCCACGGCCAGCCATCACAGTTTTATTTTGCTTCAACACGCTGCTAGGCCAGCCATCCTCGAAGCAGGTCACACTGAGATACTCCGAGGTCTGGGCATCTTGGTCAGCTGCCTTGTCTATCTCCTTCTTAAGCTCGTCGTCAAAGTCCTTGATGTTGCCATCATGATCCTTGCCGTCCTCGGTCTTCTTGCCCTTCAGTCCTTCCGTGATGGCACCCATCAGTTCGCCCATCACCTCCTTCACGGTCTCCTTTGGTATCACGCTGACCACCTCGCAGGAGATTGTGTAGTTGCCATTCTTCTCTAGGCCGGCATTGATATAAGTGTCGTTGGCGTAGCTATCCTTGGTGGCATCCTCGTGCTCGTGATGCTCGCCCACGGCATATTGGCTTCCGTGGTAGGCGAAGAGCAGTTTCAGCTCCTCCAGGTAGCCCTCCACCACCTCGTCGGTGTTAGCCTGGTTGCATATCTTCATGAAGTCAAGACCTATCGCCTTCTTCATTTCCTGCATGATGGGCATGGCCGCGATGTCCTTCATGCTCGCCTTGAAGAGAGCCTTTGCCTGCTTCTTGATTTGCGAGAGATTGGTAATCTTGGTGATGCTACCATATTCATCGGTCTCAAAGTTGATGGTGGTGCCTATCACGCTCTTGGCGGTGCGCTCCGCTACCATGGCCATCATCTTGTCCCGGAAGTTGTCGCCCACCGAATCGGCCTTTACGTCCAGGAAGGTGTAGCTCATCTTATAGCCCTTGCTGGTGGAATCGTTTACCACGAGGCGCACCTGGGTGGATACGCCGAGCGTCTTCACCGTGTCCTTGCCGTTCACCTTCCACTCATTCTCATATATCCAGTATTCGCAGGTGTCGCCCTTGCAGAAGTAGGCCACCACATTAACCATCGAGTCTTCGCCAGCTGTGTCCACTTCCAACGTGTCGGAGTTGTTCGATAGCCATTGACTATCAGCGATTTTCTTGTCAATCGATACCGTGTCCTCTACCTTAGGCGACATTTCTCCGCCCTTCACGATGCCGTGGTTGGCGAGCAGTCCACAAGCTATTATGCAGCTCATCACTATCAACGAGATTTTCTTCATAGGTTCATTTTTATTTTGTTTGTTCTTCAAGTTTTTATTTCTCGCTGCAAATTTACGATTTTTTTTGTAAAAAACATATTTTATGGTTACGAAGCAAGCATTAGGGCGTTTATTTCGCTCATTTTCAGTAAACAAGCGGGAAACTAAGCCTGCCTCTCTGCCACAAATCGATTCAGGAGAAAGGTCAGAAAATAGGGGAAAGTATAGAATTTTCCATTGAATCCTATATTCTTATAACCCAATTTTATGCCGTATTTTACATCGGGATATATCTTTCATTCCAACAAGTAGTTATCTACCTTTCTTTTGAGCAGTTTATCCATATTCCGATTCATTTGTTATATGTGCAAAGATAACACTTTTCACATAATCCACACCATAATCGCCCCTATTTTTCACATAATCCACACCATAATCGCCCCTATTTTTCACATAATCCGCACTATAAACGCCCAAAATTTCACATAATCCGCCACACAAGCACCAAAAAAAATCACATAATCGCACTATTGGAGCCCACTTTTACATCTTAATTGGCTCATTAGCCTTACAACCAAGACCGAAAATGGTCAACTCAACGCGTTAAACAACAACAAAATAATATTGCCGTAGCAGGACCTCCACCATTCGCACATATCTTTCCTAAAAAAGCAAGATATGAGCGATTTTTCATTTAAGTCGCGCTGACGGTTGGTTGACACCTTGCCGAGGATATACTTCAATATAAAATATGCTCCGGAAAGCATGGTCTTACGAATGGAGACAAAAAAAATCGGACAAGCATTGATTTCCAATTACTTATCCGATTTACTCGTACCCAGACCCGGGGTCGAACCGGGACGGATTGCTCCACTGGTGTTTGAGACCAGCGCGTCTACCGATTCCGCCATCTGGGCTTAATGCGGATGCAAAGGTACGGATATTTTTCTTAACTACAAAGTTTTTGGGGCAAAAAATAACAGAACAAATCCCTAATCTATAGCAAATTATTAAAAATGGAGGACAATTTTAAAGATTCATGGCTCCTTTTCTCGCCATGACAGAACCAAAGCGAGCTTGGCTCTGCTCATTTAGATTAACGAGAAGGTGCTGTTAAAGCGTTCATGAGGTGTTTTAAAGCGTTCATGGGGTCTATTAAAGCGTTCATGGGACTTCAATATGATGAGATAATCATGGATTTATTCAACAGAGTTTGGGGATAAGGCGAAAATCATTCAACCAACCTCAGGCTTACAGTACAAATCCATTCAACTTTTTCTAGGGTAGTACAG
>OCRP01000689.1_pt1 | contig 26603 bp, 18 predicted proteins | sample 1538871 | NCBI WGS metagenome assembly OCRP01 (sample SAMN04571731, study PRJEB22368) | human gut metagenome | biome: human gut; material: stool | host: Homo sapiens | place: Luxembourg | collected 2012-09-20 | reverse complement strand
GACACGGTCCAAACTCCTACGGGAGGCAGCAGTGAGGAATATTGGTCAATGGACGGAAGTCTGAACCAGCCAAGTAGCGTGCAGGACGACGGCCCTATGGGTTGTAAACTGCTTTTATGTGGGAATAAAGTGAGGGACGTGTCCCTTTTTGTAGGTACCACATGAATAAGGACCGGCTAATTCCGTGCCAGCAGCCGCGGTAATACGGAAGGTCCGGGCGTTATCCGGATTTATTGGGTTTAAAGGGAGCGTAGGCCGTCTTTTAAGCGTGTTGTGAAATACTGTCGCTCAACGACAGAGGTGCAGCGCGAACTGGGAGACTTGAGTGCGCGGAATGCAGGCGGAATTCGTCGTGTAGCGGTGAAATGCTTAGATATGACGAAGAACTCCGATTGCGAAGGCAGCTTGCAGTAGCGTAACTGACGCTGAAGCTCGAAAGTGCGGGTATCGAACAGGATTAGATACCCTGGTAGTCCGCACGGTAAACGATGGATGCTCGCTGTGTGCCCTTGGGTACGCGGCCAAGCGAAAGCGTTAAGCATCCCACCTGGGGAGTACGCCGGCAACGGTGAAACTCAAAGGAATTGACGGGGGCCCGCACAAGCGGAGGAACATGTGGTTTAATTCGATGATACGCGAGGAACCTTACCCGGGCTTGAATTGCAGGAGAACGATACAGAGATGTTGAGGTCCTTCGGGACTCCTGTGAAGGTGCTGCATGGTTGTCGTCAGCTCGTGCCGTGAGGTGTCGGCTTAAGTGCCATAACGAGCGCAACCCTTATCTTTAGTTACTAACAGGTCATGCTGAGGACTCTAGAGAGACTGCCGTCGTAAGATGTGAGGAAGGTGGGGATGACGTCAAATCAGCACGGCCCTTACGTCCGGGGCTACACACGTGTTACAATGGGGGGTACAGAGGGCCGCTACCACGCGAGTGGATGCCAATCCCCAAAACCTCTCTCAGTTCGGACTGGAGTCTGCAACCCGACTCCACGAAGCTGGATTCGCTAGTAATCGCGCATCAGCCATGGCGCGGTGAATACGTTCCCGGGCCTTGTACACACCGCCCGTCAAGCCATGAAAGCCGGGGGTACCTGAAGTGCGTAACCGCAAGGAGCGCCCTAGGGTAAAACTGGTGATTGGGGCTAAGTCGTAACAAGGTAGCCGTACCGGAAGGTGCGGCTGGAACACCTCCTTTCTGGAGAATGAGTAAACTAATTGAAGTAAAGGTTTTCAGTTTGCCCGTGCTTCTTGTCTACGGAACCTGTTTTTCTAAATACTGCACAAGAGATTAGGTGAGGCCGAGCATCATGTCTCGGACTTGAACAGAATCACCGACAGTCCTATAGCTCAGTTGGTTAGAGCGCCACACTGATAATGTGGAGGTCGGCAGTTCAAGTCTGCCTGGGACTACTCTTAGGAATTTGGAATTTTGAATTATGAATTTTGAATTGTGTGCTCCGCACATTTTGAATTGTTGAATTTTGAATTAATTCAAAAATGAACAAGTCAACATCGCCGTAGGCGACAAGTCAAAACTCAACATTCAAAAATCAAAATTCACTGACGGGGGATTAGCTCAGCTGGCTAGAGCACCTGCTTTGCAAGCAGGGGGTCAACGGTTCGAATCCGTTATTCTCCACTCAAGTAAGAGAAAAGTGAAAAACGAAAAGTGAAAAATCAATTCTTCACTCTTCCCTCTTCACTCTTCACTTCAAAAGATCTTTGACATATTGACACAAGCAAGACTGTAAAAACGTAAAGACAAATTGCGGTCCTTGATTTTAGCGATAAGATTAAGGACAAGAATACAGCTGAAAGTATGAGCTACAGCAGCACGCAAGTGTTGTTGTACTGCGAGAAAGTATCGAAGGGCGCACGGCGGATGCCTTGGCTCTCGGAGGCGATGAAGGACGTGATAAGCTGCGATAAGCGCCGGTTAGGAGCAAATATCCCTTGACCCGGTGATTTCCGAATGGGACAACCCGTCTGGCTGAAGGCCAGTCATCCTTGCATTTAGTAAGGAGGCGAACGCAGGGAACTGAAACATCTTAGTACCTGCAGGAAGAGAAAATAAACAATGATTCCCCTAGTAGTGGCGAGCGAACGGGGAAGAGCCCAAACCAACGTTGTGGCAACGCATCGTTGGGGTTGTAGGACCGCGCTGTCGTACGGCAATTGCGAGCGGAAGCATCTGGAAAGATGCATCATAGAGGGTGATAATCCCGTATGCGAAGCGAGCGCCGGCGTAGCGGTATCCTGAGTAACGCGGAACACGAGGAATTCTGCGCGAATCTGCCGGGACCATCCGGTAAGGCTAAATACTCCCGAGAGACCGATAGCGAACCAGTACTGTGAAGGAAAGGTGAAAAGAACCCCTAGCAGGGGAGTGAAAAAGATCCTGAACCCGTGCGCCTACAAGCGGTCGGAGCACGCATAGCGTGTGACGGCGTGCCTTTTGCATAATGAACCTACGAGTTACCGTCGCGTGCAAGGATAAGTGGTTAAGCCACGCATCCGCAGTGAAAGCGAGCCTGAACAGGGCGTAGAGTACGCGGTGGTAGACGCGAAACCAAGTGATCTACACTTGGCCAGGTTGAAGTCCCGGTAACACGGGATGGAGGACCGAACCAATAAGCGTTGAAAAGCTTCTGGATGAGCCGAGTGTAGGAGTGAAAGGCCAATCAAACTTGGAGATAGCTCGTACTCCCCGAAAGGCATTTAGGTGCCGCGTCGGACGGTCAGCGTGAGAGGTAGAGCGACCGATAGGTCAAGAGGGCTTCACCGCCTATCGAGACCTGACGAACTCCGAATGCTCACGCTCTGCAGTCCGGCAGTAAGGGGGCGGGTGCTAAGGTCCGTCCCCGAGAGGAGAAGAATCCAGACCGCCGTCTAAGGTCCCGGAATTCTGCCTGAGTTAGTCTAACGAAGTCTGGTCCCCGCGACAGCTAGGATGTTGGCTTGGAAGCAGCCATTCATTTAAAGAGTGCGTAACAGCTCACTAGTCGAGGGTCCGGGCATGGATAATAATCGGGTATAAGGCAGATACCGAAGGCGCGGGATAGCAAATATAAAAGTATCGGTAGGGGAGCATTCCATGTGCGTTGAATGGTGTAAGTGATTTATCCTGGAGCGCATGGAAAAGCAAATGTAGGTATAAGTAACGATAAAAAGGGTGAGATTCCCTTTCGCTGTAAGACTAAGGTTTCCCGGGCAATGTCAATCAGCCCGGGGTCAGTCGGGTCCTAAGCCTCAGCCGAACGGCGAGGGCGATGGCAGATACGGTTAATATTCCGTGACTACCTTAAGGAGCGATGTGGAGACGGAGTCGTGAAACTTCCGCGGACCGACGGAATGGTCCGTTAAAGAGTGTAGATGTTGAATCCGGCAGGCAAATCCGCCGGACGAGTCGAACTTGACAGTACAGGCTACCCTTCGGGGCGGCTTGACAGTGAAGGTAAGCATACTCCCGAGAAAATCCGCTAAGCATATCCTTGAGGTACCCGTACCGCAAACGGACACACGTAGTCGGGTAGAACATACTAAGGCGTTGAGAGATTCATGGTTAAGGAACTAGGCAAACTGACCCCGTAACTTCGGGATAAGGGGTCCTCGTCGCAAGGCGAGGCGCAGAGAATAGGTCCAGGCAACTGTTTAACAAAAACACAGGGCTGTGCTAACTCGAAAGATGAAGTATACAGCCTGACACCTGCCCGGTGCCGGAAGGTTAAGAGGAGATGTCACCGCAAGGGAAGCATTGAATTGAAGCCCCGGTAAACGGCGGCCGTAACTATAACGGTCCTAAGGTAGCGAAATTCCTTGTCGGGTAAGTTCCGACCTGCACGAATGGTGTAATGATCTGGACACTGTCTCAACCGTGAGCTCAGTGAAATTGTAGTATCGGTGAAGATGCCGATTACCCGCGATGGGACGAAAAGACCCCGTGAACCTTTACTACAGCTTAGCATTGACCTTGGTCATCCGATGTGTAGGATAGGCCGGAGGCTTCGAAGCGGGTGCGCCAGCATTCGTGGAGCCATCCTTGAAATACGGCCCTTTGTATGTCTGAGGTCTAACGCGCTATTGCGCGGACACTGTTTGGTGGGTAGTTTGACTGGGGTGGTCGCCTCCAAAAGCGTAACGGAGGCTTCCAAAGGTGCCCTCGGGCCGATTGGTAACCGGCCTTATAGAGTGCAATGGCATAAGGGCGCTTGACTGGGAGGCAGACATGCCGAGCAGGCAGGAAACTGGGGCATAGTGATCCGGCGGATGTGTATGGAAACTCCGTCGCTCAAAGGATAAAAGGTACTCCGGGGATAACAGGCTGATCCCCCCCAAGAGCTCATATCGACGGGGTGGTTTGGCACCTCGATGTCGGCTCGTCACATCCTGGGGCTGGAGAAGGTCCCAAGGGTTCGGCTGTTCGCCGATTAAAGTGGCACGCGAGCTGGGTTCAGAACGTCGTGAGACAGTTCGGTCTCTATCTATCGTGGGCGTTGGAGTTTTGCGTGGTGCCGTCACTAGTACGAGAGGACCGTGATGGACAGACCTCCGGTTTACCAGTTGTGCCGCCAGGTGCACCGCTGGGTATCTGAGTCTGGAATGGATAAGCGCTGAAAGCATCTAAGTGCGAAGCCAGCCGCAAGATGAGAGCTCCTCATAAGGGTCGTTGTAGACGACAACGTTGATAGGGTGCAGGTGTAAAGACGGTGACGTCAAAGCCGAGCACTACTAATTGCCCGAAGCTTTCCGCAGGGTCATAGTTTCAGATGTATTGCTAAAGGCGAGAGTCTTTTGTTGTTATAGAATTGCTTGTGTTGAGAAGTCAACCTTATACGTCATCCTTAATAGGATGTTCGCAACCGAACATTAGGTGGCTATTGCGGTGGTGTCCCACCTCTTCCCATTCCGAACAGAGAAGTTAAGCCCACTAGCGCCGATGGTACTGCAATGCAATGCGGGAGAGTAGGTAACCGCCTTCTTTAAATGAGAGTCAGATAACGAAAGTTGTTTGACTCTCTTTTTGTTTAACTACTATTTTTACTATTATGCCTAACAATTCTTTAAGACCAGATAGAGTGTTGTCATGGGATGATTTGCTTGAATCAATTGAGAATGGTTTGCATCATCCTGAATCTACTTCGTGGCATATTTTTAATTATCTAACGGCCAACTATATGACTATGGACTCGAAGTTGGTACGTACATTGCTTTTGGCTTTTTTGAAAATTCGTTCTGATCGCCCTTCTTTGATTAATTCATGTATCCTTGGTTTTGCGGTTGATATCAGTTCTTATTTTACTGACTTTAATTTTCCACGTTTTCTTGAGGCATGGGGGTATAAAAAAATGCTACGTCCAGAAGACTGTTTAAATCCTAATGGTTCTGGTTTAGGCTATGAGTTGTCTTTATGCGAGAAAGTGGAAAAGGCATTGGAACGATACGAATTAACCCATGTGGAGAAAGGCAAATCAGGTTTCCATAAGCGTGTATATTGGGCAGTAAAACTCTTTGAGAAATTAACAGACGGGCATGTTACGCGTACTGTTAAGCTTGTTGACAGCTTAGGACGTTCAATTTTTGGCGATGCAAGAATGTTTGCAGAAAAACCCAAGTTTATTCAAGGACATCTTTATGATGCTGTCACATATTCATCTCCAGAAAGACCTGATTTTGAAATTTTACAAGAGGTAACATTGTCAGCCAAATTTATCACAGATTTGTTTGACTATGAGGTTGGTTATGTCGATTGTTTTAAAATTCATAATCGTCATTATCATATTTTTGACTCCTTATCTCGACATTTTGTAGCAGAAAATCCTGATATTGACATATTGCCTTCTGATTATGTGTTGTTTTGTCCTATTATTCCAATTAAAGACAAGTTTAAGTCGGCTGTTGTTTTGCGAAAATTGGATCGTAATGATGCTATGAGACAATTTGGCCTTACTGAGGCTGTCATTAGGTCTGTAGACACCCATAAATGTGTGCTGACTTATGAATTGGTTAAAGAACCAGTATCTACGCCAGAAGGATTTGTTTCAAAACAAGGAACGATACCTGTGTCAGTTGTACGAAATGTTTCTTCCGCTGATGATATACATGTTGGACGACATATAGGTCTTGTGATCTTTTTAAAGCGCAATACTGATTTTGTTAAGGTTAATTTCGTACCAGATGCAGTTTTGTTGTAGTAAAGAAGTTTCTATATAACTATAAAGGGCTTGATTATTGATTTTATGCTTGTATGATTTGTTCATGTTTTGTAATGAAATATTTGCATATTTCAAATTTAAGTTTTATTTTTGCACACGATAACATGATGTGCAATTTTTGAAATTTATATAATATGTCAATATCCAAGACAAGGCAGAAGCTTGTAGATGTCGCTCGTCAACTGTTCGCAAAAAACGGAATAGCTAACACCACGATGAATGACATTGCTGTTGCATCAGGCAAAGGTCGACGCACTTTATACACCTATTTTAATCGTAAAGAAGACGTCTATTCAGCAGTCATAGAATCTGAGCTTGAAAGGTTATCTGATAAGCTTGATGAGGTTGCTATGATGAAGATTAGACCTCAGGATAAGATTATAGAGCTTATATACACTCACCTCAGCATGATTCGAGAGACTGTGGTGCGAAATGGAAATTTGCGTGCTGAGTTTTTCCGTAATATATGGATGGTTGAGAAAGTGAGGAAGAATTTTGATGAGGACGAAATAGAGCTTTTCCGTAAGGTGTATGAGGAGGGTAAAGCAGATGGAGAGTTTGACATAGAGGATGTTGATCTTGTCGCAGATATCACCCATTATTGTATAAAGGGTCTTGAGGTTCCGTTTATTTATGGCCGTTTGGGGCATGGCATGACAGAAGAAGCCAGTAAGCCCTTGGTCGCAAAAGTTGTTTATGGTGCCTTGGGAAAAAGCGGACAGAAATAATTAATCTACGCATAACAGTATTCCCGTTTCACATGTATATTTCATGTGGAACGGGAATACTTGTTTAAGATACATATTTGTTTAGTCGAGTTCAGATAGTTCGAGCCATCTCATGCTCTTTTCATCAATCTCGTCTTTGATTATTGGAAGCCGTTTGCTCATTTCTGTAATTTCTTCTACCGAAATGGTGCCACCACATAACGCATTCTCAATGTGTTTCTGTTCAGCCTCAAGAGCAGCTATGTCCTTTTCAAGCTGTTCAAACTCGATCTTTTCCTTGTATGTTTTTTTTGTTCGAGTTGTGTTGTTACGTGTTTTCTTCTCTATTTCCCGTTTACTGTTCAATGCTGCTTTCTGTGCTTGTTCTTCCTTGGTTTGTAGTGAAGACCATTCTCGGTATTGGGTGTAGTTGCCAGGGAAATCTTTAACGACACCATCACCTTTGAATACAAGCAAGTGGTCTACAACTTTATCCATGAAATAGCGGTCGTGACTTACGATAATGACACAGCCTGGGAAATCTTGAAGATATTCTTCAAGAACCTGTAGCGTTTGAATGTCGAGGTCATTGGTAGGCTCGTCAAGCACCAAGAAGTTGGGGTTTCTCATTAGTACTGTGCACAGATGTAGTTTGCGTCTTTCGCCACCACTAAGCTTGTACACATAGTTGTGTTGTTGCTCAGGCGTGAAGAGGAAAAACTGTAGCAGCTGTGAGGCTGTTAGATGTTTCCCCGCTCCAAGGTCTACATATTCTGCAATGTCGGTAATGACATCAATAACTTTTTGTTGTTCGTCAAACAGCAAACCTTCTTGAGAGAAATAGCCGAAGCGTACGGTCTCGCCGATGTCAAATTTGCCGTTGTCGGGCTGTACCAATCCGAGCAACAGTTTAATAAACGTTGATTTTCCCGCACCGTTGTTTCCAATGATTCCCATCTTCTCAAAACGGGCAAAGTTATAGTAGAAATCTTTCAATATAACTTTGTTTTCAAACGCTTTGGACACATACTGGCATTCAAAAATCTTTGATCCAATGTAAACGTTCTTTGACTTAAGTCTCACTTGTCGTTCTTCAATGCGTTGGTGAGCCTTACGTTCAAGTTCAACAAACGCATCTTCGCGATATTTTGCTTTGTGGCCACGAGCCTGTGGCTGTCGGCGCATCCATTCGAGTTCACGGCGATAGAGATTGTTTGCCCGCTGAATCTCTGCATTGGTGTTGTTTATGCGTTCCTGTCTTTTTTCAAGATAGTAGGCATAATTGCCCCGATATGTGTAAATTGTATTGTCGTCAAGCTCAAGAATGGTGTCGCACACATTGTCTAGAAAGAAACGGTCGTGCGTAACCATTAATAGTGTTTTGTTACCCCTTTGCAGATACCCTTCAAGCCATTCAATCATTTCCAGGTCCAGATGGTTGGTCGGCTCGTCGAGAATAAGCAAATCGGGTTCGGTTATGAGCACGTTGGCTAAAGCCACACGTTTCTGTTGTCCACCGCTTAACTCTCCAATCTTTTGACAAAGGTCGTCAATGTGTAGCTGTGTTAGAACTTGTTTTGCTTTTAACACCTTTTCTTCTTCGCCTTGATGGTTGAAGCAAGCGTCAAGAACAGTATCGTTTGCATCAAATTTGGGCGTCTGTTCAAGATACCCCACTTTTATGCCGTTACGGAAGATAATGTTGCCGCTATCACAACTCTCATGTCCAGAGACGATAGAAAGAAGAGTTGTTTTGCCTGTTCCGTTTCGTGCAATCAGTCCCACACGTTGTCCTTCAGCAATAGAGAACGATAGATTCTTGAAAAGCACATGTGCTCCGAATGCCTTGCTTACATTCTGAACATCAATAAATGGAGTTTGTAATGCCATAGTTGTCTTATGCCTTTTCTTCTTGATTGAGAGATGAGTTTATTTGCTCAATATAGTTGAGAACCTCGTCGCGTCCTGTCCGATTTTCAGAGCTGGTAATGAAGTAGGGAGGTAACTCTTCCCATGTGTCAGCAAGCTGCCGCATCCATGCTTCAGCGTTCTGGCGTGCTCTAACAGGTCCCAGTTTATCGGCTTTTGTAAAGATAATGGCGAAAGGCACACCGCTTTGTCCTAGCCAATCAATAAACTCGCGGTCAATCTTTTGTTGCTCATGTCGTATGTCTACAAGAACAAACGTGTTGACGAGCTGTTCACGTTGTAAGATGTAAGAATTTATCATCTGAGTCAGCTTCTGCTGTACCGATTTGGAACGTTTAGCAAAACCATAACCGGGCAGGTCAACAAGGTACCATTCGTTGTTGATAATAAAATGGTTTATCAGTAAGGTCTTGCCGGGAGTGGCGCTAGTTTTGGCAAGTCCCTTATGTTGACACAGCATATTTATCAGACTTGACTTGCCCACGTTAGAGCGGCCAATAAAAGCATACTCTGGTTTGTTGTCAACAGGACACTTACTAATTGTGGGTGCTGATATTACGAATGCAGATTTCTTTATTTCCATAATTGTTTTTTTGCTTTTTTCTGTTTTTAGTGATTGTGAAAAGTTAGACACATATAATATCCGTTCTGAACATAGCGCCTTATTTGTTTTGTTGTAGATGTTCAGCCATCTTCTTTTTCCAGATATCATGAGTGGCTTTTTTTATGCGCTTCTCAATTTCGTCAGGCGTTTCTGTTGCTGTTATGGCTGTTTTTATCCATACACAAATTGCGAAGCAAAGAATGGTTATAACTGCGCTACATATCCATTTGAGAATTTCGTTTTGTAGAGGCAGATAGTCAATGCATATAATGCCCGTAGCAACAGGAATTCCAAATAGAAGATAGTCGGCTCCCGATGTCATCTTATATCCTTGAGTCGCCTTGTTGTAACTATCGTTGTGTTTTAGAATCTGTAGACGGTTCTTCTGCCAATATGATTCAAAATCTTTATCTGTCATTTGTTTTTTCTTTTTGTTTTTAAAATTTAGACCTTCATTAAATCACTCATAACCATGTCGCTTATGAACACGCTGTCTGGTGCTATGCGAATATGGTTGTCTGACAGTTCAAGACTCCCTGTTTGCAAATAATCTTTAGCACACTCAAGCATGAAATGTTTCTGTTTTTCATCAAGCATATCCAAATTGAGTCCTTCAGATGTGCGTAGTGCTGTTGTTATGAGGTCATTGTAGTGGGTGTCATCGTCTATTGTCTCCTGTTCAGCAAGAATCACATCGTAGTTTGTTGCTTCAATATATTTCTTGATGTCAGATACGTTCCATTGACGCGATTTGCGGTTGTAGGAGTGAGCTGCCGCTCCTATGCCAATGTATGGTGTGTCATCCCAATAGCTACTGTTGTGCATGGCACGCATGCCAGGTTTTGCGAAATTGCTTATTTCATAATGCTCGTATCCGGCATCCTTCATGCTTTTTACGAGTGTTTTGTACATTGCTAGGCTCACATTCTCGTCAATCTCTTTTATCTTTCTTTGTTTGAGCATTTTGTAAAGAGAAGTGTCTTCTTCATACATTAGGCTATATGCCGACAAGTGACTGACGTTAAGCTCAATAGCATGGTTTATATCCTTTTGCCATTCATCTACAGTTTGTTCAGGAAAACCATAAATGAGGTCTATGCTGATATTGTCAATACCTCCTTTTCGTAAAATGTCTACAGCTTTGTTTGTTTGAAGGGCTGTGTGTCTGCGATGAAGGAATTTCAGACGTTCATCATTGAAAGTCTGTGTACCCATGCTAACTCGGTTCACTCCACATTTGTGTAGAGTTGCCACCAGATGAGGTGTTATGTCATCGGGGTTCGCTTCAAACGTAACCTCTTTCAGATTCTTCTTGTCATTATAAGAATAGATAAAAGAAAAAAGCTTCTCAATGTCTTCAGACGACAGTTGAGACGGTGTTCCGCCACCTATATATATAGTGGTTATATCTTGGCTGTTGTTACAGCATCCGTTCTCAAAATAGTTCTTGCGTAAAGCCAGCTCTTTGCCCAAGGCCGTGACATACTGATGTTTTATGTCTTCCTTTAGCGTGCTGCTGTAAAAGCCGCAATATATGCATCTGCTTGCGCAGAATGGGATGTGAACATATAGTCCTGCCATGTTGTGGTTGAAAAACTATTTCTACAAATCTTGTTTATTAATGACAATCAGAATTAATGACCTACATATTTGATTTTGTAGGGACAGATGGTTTTTAGACCTTTTAAAAAGTCTGCTTCCATTGAATTTTAGTACAAAATTACTAATATGTTTTAAAAAAATAGCAATTTTATCACAATTCTTTTGGTTTTTTGTGTAAAAATATCTAACTTAGACGGCGATAAAGACCTATGGTCTGAATTAGAGACTACTATACAGCCACTTTTTTACATGTTGTAGGATTAACCTCCCTACACGTTTTCATTACCCTTATGGTGCACACCATTGGCAAAAGTGAAACAAAAGAAGTGAGCTGCCATTTCTAACTTTAAACCTTTGATAGATATGAGAGTTTATCAAACAAATGAAATCAAAAACATCGCGCTGCTTGGCAGTGCGGGTAGCGGCAAGACAACTCTTGCCGAGTCTTTACTCTTTGGTAGCGGTATCATTAAACGAAGAGGAACCGTAGAAGCGAAAAACACCGTAAGCGATTATTTTCCTGTTGAGCAGGAATATGGTTATTCTGTGTTCTCAACTGTTTTCCATGTAGAATGGAACAACAAGAAGCTTAACATTATTGATTGTCCGGGTTCCGACGATTTCGTAGGTGGTGCCATTACCGCACTCAACGTTACAGACCAGGCCGTTATCCTCATTAACGGACAGTATGGTCCTGAGGTAGGTACGCAGAACGTGTTCAGATATACAGAGAAGCTCAAGAAACCTGTTATATTCCTTATAAATCAGCTCGATTCGGAGAAGTGCGATTTTGACAACGTGATAAGTGCTATGCACGACATCTACGGCTCAAAATGTGTGCAGGTCCAATATCCTGTACAGACAGGTCCTGGCTTCAACGCCATTATCGATGTGTTGTTGATGAAAAAATATTCATGGCCAGCAGAAGGTGGCATGCCTGTTATTGAGGATATTCCTGCTGAAGAGATGGATAAGGCCATGGAGCTTCACAAGACGCTTGTAGAGGCAGCAGCCGAGAACGATGAGACATTGATGGAGAAATTTTTCGAGGAGGAGACCCTTACGGAGGATGAAATGCGCGAAGGCATACGCAAGGGACTCGTCACACGCTCCATCTTCCCCGTGTTCTGTGTGTGTGCAGCAAAAGATATGGGCGTACGTCGACTGATGGAGTTCCTTGGCAATGTTGTGCCATTTGTTAGCGAGATGCCGAAACTCCACAACACTCGTGGCGAAGAGATCACTCCCGATAGTGACGGTCCTGAGAGCGTATATTTCTTCAAGACAGGTATGGAACCCCACATTGGTGAGGTGAGCTACTTTAAGGTTATGAGCGGTAGCGTTAAATCTGGTGATGATCTCACAAACGCCGATCGTGGTTCGCGTGAGCGCTTAGGCCAGATCTATGTATGCGCCGGTGCCAACCGTCTTCCTGTAGACAAGCTTAATGCAGGAGATATAGGATGTACTGTGAAGCTGAAAGATGTAAAGACAGGAAACACCCTTAACGATAAAGACTGCGAATGGAAATTCGACTTTATCAAATACCCCAACTCTAAATACGCGCGTGCCATTAAGGCCGTAAACTCTGCTGATACAGAAAAGCTCATGGCAGCAATGCTTAAAATGCGTCAGGAAGATCCTACATGGGTTGTTGAGCAAAGCAAGGAGTTGAAGCAGACTATCGTTCATGGACAGGGAGAGTTCCATCTGCGCACGCTTAAATGGCGTCTTGAGAACAACGAGAAGATTCCTGTAAAATTTGACGAGCCTAAGATTCCTTATCGTGAGACCATAACCAAGAGCGCTGCTGCCGATTATCGTCATAAGAAGCAGTCGGGTGGTGCCGGTCAGTTCGGTGAAGTGCATCTCATCGTTGAACCTTATGCAGAAGGCATGCCTGACCCCACAACCTATAAGCTCAATGGTCAGGAGATAAAGATGAATGTCAAGGGACGTGAGGAGATAAACTTAGAGTGGGGCGGTAAGCTTGTGTTCATCAACACCGTTGTCGGCGGTGCTATCGACACTCGTTTTATGCCAGCCATCCTGAAAGGCATCATGGAGCGTATGGAGAAAGGTCCTCTCACAGGCAGCTATGCCCGTGACGTGCGCGTTATCGTGTATGACGGCAAGATGCATCCGGTTGACAGCAATGAGCTCTCGTTCATGCTTGCTGCACGTCATGCGTTTAGCGATGCATTCAAGGCAGCAGGTCCGAAGATTCTCGAGCCCATCTATGACCTTGAGGTCTATGTTCCCTCTGATTATATGGGCGATGTCATGAGTGATCTTCAGGGTCGCCGAGCTCTAATCATGGGTATGGACAGCGAGGCCGGTTATCAGAAGTTGCAGGCAAAGATTCCTCTTAAGGAGCTGAGCAACTATTCAATCTCTCTGAGCAGCATTACCGGTGGTCGCGCTTCGTTCACAACCAAGTTTGCAAGCTATGAGCTTGTGCCTAACGATTTGCAGCAGCAGCTTATTGCTGCTCATGAGGCAGAGGCAGATGAGGACGAGTAATAATATTTGTAACTGATTAATATTTTAATTTAGGATGCATGGAGCCAATGCTCTGTGCATCCTTTTTGTGTTGTTGTCAATTTGTACAATTTTATAAAATATAGGCTATATTCAAGCAATAAAAAAGTCTGCTTTCTTTGTATTTTCTTCAATTTCCACTACCTTTGCATGCAATTATGAAGATAGATATTCTCTCAGAGGCCGAAGTGGCCTTTTTAAAACAGATTATAGACGAGTCTGATAACATTGTGATATGTTGTCATAAGTCGCCTGATGGCGATGCCATGGGTTCCTCTTTGGCTATGTGCGAGTATCTTCGCATAATAGGCAAACAGGCGCGTGTGGTTGTGCCTGATGCTTATCCCGATTTCCTGCAATGGTTGCCAGGCACTGAGGCCGTTTTGCGTTATGACAAGCACCCTGGAGATGGTGATGCAGCGTTGTCAAAGGCAGACCTGGTGTTCTGTCTCGATTTCAATACAACAAGTCGCGTTGATGAGATGCAGGCATCGCTTGAAGCAAGCACGGCGCACAAGGTGCTTATTGACCATCATTTGGAACCTGATATAAAGACCGACATAACGGTGTCGCACCCGGAGATGAGCAGCACCTCAGAGATGGTCTTTCGTGTCATCTGCCAACTTGGCGGCTTCGAGCAGATGACAAAAGCTTGTGCTGTCGCCATCTATTGCGGCATGATGACAGACACAGGTGGCTTTACCTATAACAGCAACTCTCCCGAGATCTTTTACATTATCAGCCAGCTGCTTACCAAGCACATAGATAAAGACAAGATCTATCGTAATGTGTTTAATAACTATAGCCAGATGGCAATGCGTTTGCGCGGGTATCTTATCTACAAGAAACTTACTGTTATTGACGATTTGCATGCCTCGTTTTTCACTATCTCGCGTGCCGACATGAAACGTTTCCGTTTTATCAAGGGCGATGCTGAAGGTCTCGTTAACGAACCTCTCCGCATCAAGGGCATGCGTTTGTCCATCTCCTTGCGTGAAGATGACCGTCGCGACAACACCGTGTGGGTTAGCTTGCGTTCAGTAGACAGCTTCCCCTGCAACAAGATGGCAGAGAAATTTTTTAATGGCGGTGGACATCTTAATGCAAGTGGCGGTCGTCTCAATTGTTCGCTTGAAGAAGCTGTAACTATCGCTCGCAAAGCTATTGAAGATTTTGCCGAACTGTTGAGGTAGATCCTGCTTTGGAGAATAAGCTCAAAAAGGAAATTTAATGCAGAGGTAATTGTAAAAAATGTATTTTTGTTAGCGCCAAGTATGTATAAAGTTTAAATTCTTTCAAAACAAATGGCATAATCAGCAAAAATGTTTATCTTTGCAGCTTAGAAACATCGCACCCCTGCATTTTTCTATAAAAAAAGTACATAAATACAGAAAATGAGAAAACTTAGCATGCTATTATTGGCACTCGTTGGAGCCGTTGTGTTTACATCTTGTAGCGACTCGGAAACCTATGCCGATCAAAAGAAAAAAGAGCGTTCAGCAATAAACAGCTACATAGCGAAGAATGGGATAAAAGTTATCTCAGAGGACGAATTCTTTAAAGACAGTCTTACAGATACGACAAAGAATGAGTTTGTGCTCTTTGAAAGTTCTGGAGTGTATATGCAGATTATACGCAAAGGCTGTGGTGAGAAGATAAAAGATGGCGAGAACGCCACCGTGTTGTGTCGTTTCACAGAGCGCAATCTTTTGACCGACTCGCTTCAACTTTCAAACGATATCATTTCTTACGCTTCACTCGTTGACAAGATGAATGTCAAGCGCAACTCAGGAACCTTTACAGCATCGTTTGACGCATCTTCAAGCGTGATGTATTCGGTTTATGGCAGCACGTCCGTTCCTTCAGGCTGGCTTGTGCCATTGGCTTACATTAAGCTTGGCCGTCCTGCGTCAGAAAACGACCAGATAGCCAAGGTGCGTATTATTGTTCCCCACACCCAAGGACAACAGTATGCCGTGCAGGGCGTGTATCCTTGCCTCTATGACATAACATACGAGCGTGGTCGTTAAATCGGCTATATAGCAATTTTTATCTACATAAATCATAAAATAATGACTCTAATCAAATCTATTTCTGGAATCCGCGGAACAATAGGCGGTCCCACAGGTGACACCCTCAATCCGCTTGACATTGTAAAGTTCACATCGGCTTATGCCACTTTCATCCGCAAAACGAGCAAGAGCAATAAAATTGTTGTTGGTCGTGATGCCCGCATCTCTGGCGAGATGGTTAAAAACGTGGTGTGCGGAACGCTCATGGGTATGGGCTTCGATGTTATAAATATAGGTCTCGCCACAACGCCCACAACAGAACTGGCTGTTCGCTGGAGCGGTGCCGACGGTGGCATCATCATCACAGCAAGCCACAATCCACGTCAGTGGAATGCTCTGAAACTGCTCAACAGTGAGGGCGAGTTTCTAACAAAGGCTGATGGCAACGAGGTTCTTGACATTGCAGAGCGTGAGGCATTCGAATATGCAGATGTAGACAATCTTGGTCATTATAGCGAAGACAACACTTTCAACAAACGTCATATAGACAGCGTGCTTGCGTTGAAGCTTGTCGATGTCGATGCCATCAAGGCAGCCCATTTCAAGGTGTGCGTTGACGCCATCAACAGCGTGGGCGGTGTCATACTTCCCGAACTGCTTGATGCGCTTGGTGTAGAGCACAAGTTCCTTAATGCAGAACCCACAGGCGATTTTGCCCATAACCCAGAGCCCTTGGAGAAGAATCTCTCAGGCATAATGGGTGAGATGGCAGCAGGCGGTTTCGATCTTGGCATCGTTGTTGACCCTGACGTAGACCGTTTGGCCTTTATCTGTGAGGACGGCAAGATGTTCGGCGAGGAATACACTCTCGTTTCCGTTGCCGATTATGTGCTTAGCCACACAGTAGGAAACACCGTTTCCAATCTCAGCTCAACCCGAGCTCTCCGCGATGTGACAGAGAAGCATGGTGGCGTTTATACAGCCGCTGCTGTGGGTGAGGTTAACGTAACAACCAAGATGAAAGAGGTTGGTGCAGTCATAGGCGGTGAAGGTAATGGAGGAGTAATCTATCCTGAGAGCCATTATGGACGTGACGCCCTTGTAGGCATTGCTCTCTTCCTTTCTTCTCTGGCTCACAAGAAATGTACGGCCAGTGAGCTTCGCGCTTCTTTCCCCAACTATTTCGTGGCAAAGAACCGCATAGATCTCACGCCCTCTACCGATGTCGATGCCATTCTTGAGAAAGTGAAAGAGCTTTATAAGAACGAGCAGCTCAACGATATCGATGGGGTGAAGATCGATTTCCCCGACAAATGGGTTCACCTGCGCAAGTCAAACACAGAACCCATCATCCGTGTCTATAGCGAGGCTCACACAATGGAAGAAGCCGATGCTCTTGGCAAGGAGCTCATGAAGGTTGTTTATGACATGCAGTAAAAACAGCAAGCTGTTTTAGTTAATTCTAAACTATATACAAAAGGCGGCAGACCTATAATTTAGGTTTGCCGCCTTTTGGGTAGTGTATATTTCCATTGTTTCCGCAGTCTCATGCTTTCATCTACACATTTGACGGCAAAAACAAAAAATAGGTTAGGAGAGCTTGCATGCTATCAGAGAAAACGCTATCTTTGCAAAAGAATAAATACAATAGTAAAATCTCGATTAATGATGAAACAGAACATTATGATGCGAAGAATGTTGTCTCGACTTTTGGTTACATTCTTCTTTTTGCCGTCGTTCGTTACGCTGTCTGCACAAACAGGTGGCACGCAACCGCAGGTGTTGAGCAGCGTGCTGAAGACGTTGCCCGCCGACAAATTTGAGTTTAACCGTCAACTGAAAGATTTCTCGGTTGTAGGCTCCACGCTCCATTGCTACTTGTCTATGCCTCGCAGCGAGTGGACCGACATGCTGGCAACGGTCAGCAGCGAATACACCGTTGACGACTTTTCAAGCATGTATGACCAACAACGTTCTGCCACCCTTGCACGGTTGAGCAACGAAAAGATATGCGCCGACTCGTCGTTCATCTATCTACAGAAGGGTTACGATGCTTTGGCATGGGGCAATCTTCTTTGGCAATGTCCACAGGTCAAGGCATATATGAAGGAGCAAGGGTTGAGCATCAAATGTCATGTGTTAGACGACAAGACAAACGCTGCGCTCTGCACCTATGACATTACACTCCACGATATCGATGTGGTGGACAGTGTAAAGGTCCGATATTCCCTCTTGGCCGCCAAGGTGCTCTACATGCGCTGCTATTCCACCCTCATTGGCATGCTAATAACAGATTCTGTCATGCCCTTGTCGCTCGATGTTTACACCACGGCAGAAAGCGTGACCTTACAAGGCAAGCAGATTGTCTATACCTATCAGTTGGCAGACACGCTTTTCTCCCGTCCTGGTTTTAAGGAACAGCTTGAGAAACAGGTTAAGGGCCATGTGGCTCGCAACGACACACGCTATCTGAAATATCTTGATTATCATCTCAGAAACGTCTACCATAGCGCCGACAATACGCATTCCTTTAGCATCGATGTGTTTTGAAACACAAGCCTCCACTGCCGCTTTTGCAGCCGTAGAGGCTTGTGCTTTGTATGCTCGGCATGAGCATTGTCTAACGGGTGCAAGTCCCGAGTAAGCCCTAATAGCGGGAATTACATAGCCTAAGGCAAGGGTGTCCATCGTGAGTTGGAATCTGAAAGAAGCCGGCGGCAAACATCTGACCTAACGGACAGAAACTTCATATAAGGCATATGGCCATGGATAAGATTGCAAACCAAATCAAAGTCCTATAGCTATTCGGAATGGTCGGTGTAAATGAAGTGGGTATAAGATGGAAAGACAGTGCCCTTATCCGAGGAGGTCTCACGGACATGATGAATAGTTGCGCTTACGAAAGTCATGGAGTAAAGCTTGCCGTGAGAAGTCAGCAGAGGCCATAGTAGTGCAACAGTCGATAACATTGCATGAAGGGCTGAACCTAACAATTAAACGATAGTAATTGAAACATACCTCATGAAGGAAAGAATGCAGAAAACATTATCCCAAGTTAATGGCTGCCCCCAAAGAGATAGGTCGGAAACCGAATGGTATGGGGGAGTGCAGACCTTCATGTGGATGTGTGAAGACAACATCGTGGAAGTACCATTCGACAAGGAACACCTTTTCGAGCAAATCCTTAGTCCTGCGAATCTTAACCGAGCTTACAAGGCTGTTATGAGAAACAAAGGCTGTGGTGGTATCGACAAGATGTCGTGTGAGCAGTTGCTCCCATGGCTCTTGACCAACAAGGATGTGCTCATCCGTTCCTTGATGGACGGCTCTTACCGTCCGAACCCAGTGAAAAGGGTAGAAATACCCAAAGACAACGGCAAGATGCGCCTGTTGGGAATACCTACAGTAGTAGACCGTGTGGTGCAACAAGCCATCAACCAAGTACTGACTCCCATCTATGAGAACCAATTCTCCAAGACGAGCTACGGCTTCCGTCCGAGAAGAGGATGCCATGACGCATTACGAGGAGCGCAGAGTATAATCAATGAAGGCTACAAATATGTAGTTGACCTTGACCTTGAACGCTTCTTCGATACCGTGAGCCATAGCAAACTCATAGAAATTCTCAGCCGTACGATAAAAGACGGCAGAGTAGTCAGTCTTATACACAAATATCTCCGAAGTGGTGTAATGAACAAAGGCTTGTTTGAAGCGAGCGAGGAAGGTACTCCCCAAGGAGGACCGCTAAGTCCGTTGTTGAGTAACATCATGCTCAACGAATTGGATAAAGAACTCGAACGCAGAGGACTCCCCTTTGTGCGTTATGCTGACGACTCGATGATATTCTGCAAGTCTAAAAGGGCTGCAATGCGAGTGAAGGAGTCTATAACCCGATTTATAGAGAATACTCTATATCTCAAAGTCAACAAGGAAAAGACCGTAGTGTCGTATGTGCGCGGAGTGAAATATCTCGGCTACTCCTTTTATGTGATGAAAGGCAAATGCCAACTCACGGTGCACCCAAAGTCCAAAGCCAAGATGAAGTCAAAGCTAAAAGAACTGACAAGTCGCAGCAACGGATGGGGATATGCCAAGAGGAAGCAAAAGCTGAAAGAATACATAAGAGGGTGGGTCGGCTATTATCACCTTGCCAATATGAAGCGTCTCTTGCTTGAAACAGACGAATGGTTAAGACGTCGAATACGCATGTGTATATGGAAAGCTTGGAAGAAAGTCAAGACAAGAGTGGCAAACCTCATTAGATGCGGTATTAATGAATACCAAGCATACGAATGGGGTAACACTCGCAAAGGATATTGGCGAATAGCTGATAGTCCTATATTAAAGAGGGCGATAAATAACAATAATCTGCGCTCTGCAGGGTATGCTACTTTAAAGGGGGCGTATCTCGAGTGGTACCCAAAATAGGAACCGCATGTACGGTGGTGTGAGAGGTCGGTAAACATGAAAATAGGAGATAAACACCTATGATTAGTGTTTACCTCCTACTCAATTGCAATGTTTCTTCTTTTCATCCGTTACTTCACGCTAAGTTCGTTGATTGTCAAAGCTCTCACCAAGTCGCTGTTCTCCACGACAAACGACTGATGGCGACCGCCTTCCTTCTCGTTCATCTTCACGACAAGCTCCTTGTCGTCTGGAATGGTAAATTTCGGCAAGCAGAACACCGTCTGCTCCATTTTCTTGCCAGCCACACGCACCACATAGTTGTAGGCACGGACAGGAAGAAATGGGTCTTGATTGCAATCAACAGGCACTTTTAGATGTTGTTGAAGCTATTGATTAGAAAATATTTCTACTTTAAATACTCGTTGAGGGTCGTGATTGCAATCAACGGCTATTTTGGGGTTCATTGAAGATATTGATTGCAATCAACACCTACTTTTTGTGTCGTTGGGGCTTTTGATTGCAATCAATGGCTATTTTTAAGTGCCGTTGAACGTTTGTACTCAAGTTTCTTTTGTCCACAAAAGGGAATATGCCCATTGATTGCCATTTCTTGTTACTTTTTGCACCAAAACTTCCACCAAACCAAACATAGTTTTCAATTTCAACAGGCAAAATCCAGCTTTTTATCGTAAGATTGTCAATTTTTCGCAATAACATTGCGTTTTCTTCGTTTATTTTATTATCTTAGCAAAGCAAATCGGAGAAATCCGACGATGCACAGAACAATTTGTCAAATTTAAATCTTAGAACATCATGAAAGAGATTTACGACATCAACATTCAGCGCATGAACAATGGTGCGCACTTCACCTTGCATGTGCCGAGGCTGACACAACTATAAATAGCAAGGCTTCCGAGCAGTTCGCAGTATTCAAAGCCGCAGTTAAGGCAGAGGACGAAGCTCTGAAAATATCACAGAAAAGTCTCTTGACTGATGACATTGCCAAGGCGGATAGCGACCGTGATGCACTTTATGCAGGTTACAAGAAAGCCGTAGAAGCATTCCTCGCAATGCCAATTGCTGACATGGTACAGGCAGCAAAGGTTCTTGCACAGCACATCAAGGACTACAAGATTAATACCGCTGACCAACTTGACAAAGAGACAGGTCTTTTGGTCAACTTCATTACAGACCTTGAAGGCAAGTATTCCGAGCAAGTGGCAAAGTTGGGCTTAACAGTCTTTGTTACCAACATGAAGGAAGCCAACGAACGAGTAAGAACATTGACACTTCAGCGTACTAATGAGAAGATGGGCGTAATGGTTGGAGCGTTGAAAACTGCTCGCACCGCAACCGATGACGCATATCGTGCATTGGTTAAAATGGTGAATGCTCTTGCATTGGTCTTTGACGAAAAGGATTACACCGCTTTCATCGACTATGTAAACACAGAAGTCACCCATTATAAGCGTGAGGTTATCGGGCAAAAACACCATCCGCTTCGGGCAGTTCTTCGGTAACAACTTCTGATAATGGTAACAAGCCTTCGAGTGGAGGTTCTTCTTCTGGCAGTGGCTCAAAGCCAAGCGGTGGCAGTTCTTCTTTGGGTGACAATGAAATTGAAGGCTGATAGTTTATAAAACAAAGATTTCAATGTTGCTTTCTGGATAAGAGGGCAGCATTGAATGTGGTAAAAAGTACCGATTTCGATACAATTGGAGAAATAAGATAAAAATTTAACCCATCGAATTCGAGGGGATTAAAAAAGAATAGATAAACAGGCAAATGACGAACCTACCATACAACGAAAAGGACATTTCGTCCATATTCAATTACAGCAAGCAGTTGGTGAACAAGTGCCTGCGTGACTTTGCACCAGATGCAGAAGAACATAAAGGCAAAGGCAGTTTAGGACAACTTGTGGAAGAACTGTTCTTCAAATATGACCTCAATTCTCGCCAAGAAGCTGACTTCGCTTTTGTGAATGCAGAATTGAAGTGCACTCCGCTGAAAGAATCTGCCAAGAAAGAACTGCTGATAAAAGAGAGACTTGTTTGCAGCATGATAAACTATACGGCTGATTGGAATAAAACATTCGAGGAGTCTCATTTCTATCAGAAATGTCTGATAATGCTCATCATGTTTTATCTGCACAATTCAAAGGTTTCAAAGCTCGACTTGCAATTCCTTTTCGCTGTATTGTGGAAAATACCAGAGAAAGACCTGTTGATTATCCGTAAGGATTACGACACCATCATTACGAAGATAAGAAACGGACAAGCACATACCTTGTCGGAAGGTGATACGATGTATCTTGGTGCTTGCCGAAAGGGACAAAAGGGCGACTCGTTGATGCCGCAGCATAACAACGAGATGGGCGCACCTCGCCGCGCATGGAGTTTGAAAACAGCCTATATGCGCATCGTGCTTGACGAAGTTAAGAAAAACAATCAAGACGGTGCTTATTGCAATTATGAACTTCCGCAACCATCAATGGAAACGATGTTCTCTGTCAAAGAACTGAAAAACAAATCTGTTGACGAAATTTTGTTGGGGCGTTTCAAGAAATATTGTGGCAAGACTTATCGACAAATATGTAATAAATTAGGTATCGAACCATCCAACTCTAAGTCAAAGTACTTCATCATTTCGAATACGATTGCTGGAAAAGGAAAAGTAAGCAATGTGAACAAGTCGGAAGAGTTTGAGAAGTCAGGTTTAACAATGAAAACTATTCGAGTAAAGAAAACAGGTTCGATAAAGGAAGCCATGTCTTTTGAGAACATAGACTATCAAGAAGTTTTCGATTGCGAGGAATGGACAGATTCGAGACTATACGAACTTTTCACTAATCGTTTTTTGTTCGTTATATTCCGTGAGACGGATAATGTATTACAATTACCAAGTGGAAAGACAGAACCTGAGTACAAGTTGGAAAAGGTTGCCTTTTGGACTATGCCACAGGAAGACCTACAAGTGGCTCAACAATATTGGAATAACATTCGCCAAAATGTATTGGATAATCATATAGCTCCACAATATTTTTGGAGTGCAAAGGATGACCAGAACTTCCATGTCCGTCCAAAGGCAAGAGTTGCAGACGATATGACAGAGAATCCTAATGGAGGTATGGTCAAGAAGTATTGTTATTGGTTTAATCAGAAATACGTAAAGAACATCATAGAAAATGAGCTATAAGATAAAAGATATGGAAATGGAGGGTAATTGGGTGTTATGCGACCCAATCGCAAGATATTCCAACACGACACATCAGCGAGTAAGAGAACTTGGATTGTTTGATCATATTCGTCCCGAAATAGAGGTAAACGACATAAAAGTAGTAGAGTTGTTTGCTGGAGTCGGTGGTTTTAGAATAGGATTAGAACGTGCTTCGAAGCACTTCAAAACGATTTGGAGCAACCAATGGGAGCCATCGACCAAACGCCAAGATGCAAGCATCATCTATTGCAGACACTTTGGGGCTGAAGGCCATTCCAACGAAGATATAGCAACCGTACCAACAGAAGAAATACCTGACAGCGACTTGCTTTGCGGTGGTTTCCCTTGTCAAGATTATTCCGTTGCTACAACTTTGCAACGCTCTGGTGGTATTGAGGGCAAGAAAGGTGTGCTTTGGTGGCAAATCTATCGTATTTTGAAAGAGAAAGGTGACAAGCGTCCTGACTATCTGATGTTGGAAAACGTTGATCGTCTTCTCAACTCGCCAGCCAAACAGCGTGGTCGAGACTTTGCCATCATTCTTTCTTCTTTGTCAAGCCTCGGTTACATTGTGGAATGGCGCATCATCAACGCTGCTGACTATGGAATGCCACAACGCCGTCGTCGTACCTATATGGTAGCTTATCACAAAGGAACACAACTTGCTGCGCAATTTGAAAAGTTGAGCAATAAGTTTGATTGGATTCTTCAAGAAGGCATTATGCCACAGGCTTTCAATTGCCAAGAGAAAGACGGCAAGACCAACTCATTTGATATCAGTGATGACATTGCAGAGGTCTCGGACAATTTCAATAAAGGTAAGAAAGAAAGCCCATTCAAGAACTCTGGTGTCATAGCTAATGGCAAGGTCTATACTCTTGACACACTTCCTGTGTACAATGGGCCTTTCCTTACACTTGGTGATATCCTTGTTGATGAAATGGTTGTACCAGAAGAATTCTTCATTTCCGAGGAAGACTTGCCAAAGTGGGAATATCAGAAAGGTTCGAAGTCATTAAAGCGCATCAACAAGACTACAGGTTTTGAGTACAACTATAGCGAAGGTGCAATGGCATTTCCTGACTATCTCGACCGTGCTTCACGAACTATCATCACTGGCGAAGGTGGTGCTGGTCCTTCACGCTTCAAGCATATCATCAAAACGGAAAGCGGCCGCTATCGCCGACTTGTTCCTGTGGAGTTGGAACGTTTGAATATGTTCCCAGACAACCATACTTTTGGTTCGTCAGACTTGCGTCGTGCATTCCTCATGGGAAATGCACTTGTGACAGGCATAGTTGAGAACATTGCTTTAATATTAAAAGATAGAATTTAGAAAGTAGTAAAGACATTATGTTACCAACAAATACAATTATATTAGGAAATGGCTTTGATTTAGACCTTGGCTTGAAAACATCCTATAGAGATTTCTTAAAGAGTAATCAATTTCGTACTCTTTTAGATGAGAACTGCGGTATGGATATAGATATGAATATCTTTCAATTCATCAAAGATCAAAGTCAACTTGAAACATGGGGAGGTGTAGAGGCATCATTACTTGATTTTGTTCAAAAATTTAAGACTTGTCCAAATCAGAAAATAAAAAATACAATCCGTAGCTCATACGAAAAATTAGAAAAAGGGATTGCCGACTACTTAGCTGATATAAGTTACGAAGCTATCAATGAAAGTTCATGTGCAATATATTTATTGCATCGTTTAAGCAACATGGTTAATGTATATTCTTACAATTATACAGATGTTAATAGAATTCCGACTATCAATAATAGCTCGGTAAAACATTTACATGGAACGCTAAAAGAAAATAATATTATACTGGGAGTTCAAGATGCAAACATAACTAATGGATTAGGTTTCGTAAAAAAATCATATCATAGCAATTACAATTCGATGGAATTTGTAAGAGACATGTTGGTTTCTGAGCGCATTTTGTTTTTTGGTCATTCACTATGTATGTCAGACAAAGAGTATTTTACATCTTTATTCTGTGCTTCACAAAATAACCATTGTAAACATATAGACTTTATCATACACGACGAGAACGGCAAAGATTTGATTTTAGATAATATTGAACAACTATCAAAATTAAATATTGCCAAAGTGAGAGAAAACATTAGAATAAATTTTCACTTTACAAAAGAACAATACAAGGGGGAAACAAAAAAAGCCATTGATGACTTTATGGATTATAGTGATAACAAGTATAGTTTCTGTTTACCTTATGGGCGGTATGTGTAATTACATCATTGTTGATGGTATTTACGGCATTTGACAAGGCGACCTCTTCCGCTCGTGTAGCAGGCTCGTTGTCCTTTTTCCAAAGCGTTAGGAGCAATGTCTTGACGCTCTCTTGCTTCTCGATGTCAAAGACCTTATCCTCGGTGAATAAGGGATTGAATGAGATGGGACTCTCGTCCGTATAGGTATAGTAGATACCGTCCTTTCCGCCTGTCTTTCTGTTGATCATCTCGCAGAGTCCCTGGTAGGAGTTTCCCGTATCGACCAAGACCACATGCGTGCCTTGCTCATAATACTGTCTGACGAGATGGTTCATGAAGAACGACTTTCCGCTTCCCGAGGGTCCGAGCACGAACTTGTTGCGGTTGGTTGTTACGCCTTTCCTCATCGGCAGGTCAGAGATGTCTATGTGCAGCGGCTTTCCACTGATGCGGTCTGCCATCTTGATGCCGAACGGTGAGGGAGAATCCATATAGTTGGTTTCCTCCGTGAAGAGGCAGGTTGACTGCTCAATGAAGGTATGGAAACTCTCCTCTGACGGGAAATCACCCTCGTTGCCGGGTATCGCTGCCCAGAATAATGTCGGACAATCCACCGTATTGTGGCGTGGCACACATTCCATGCTTGCCAACTGACTGCCCACATCATTGCGAAGATGCTTTAACTCTTCCATATCCTCGCCCCATGCCAGGACATTGAAATGGGCACGGACAGACTGCAAGCCTTGTGAGTGAGCCTCGTTCAGATACTCGTCAATCCATTCCTTGTTGATGGCGTTCTGTCGGCTGTACCTTGACAGCGAGTGCATGTTGCGGGCAGTCTTCTCAAACTTCTGCAAGGTCTCGTCACTGTTGTCTATGAATACATACTGGTTATAGATATGGTTGCAGGACAACAGCAAGCCAACTGGAGCAGCATATTTATTCAACAGAGTTTAGGGATAAGGCGAAAATCATTCAACCAACCTCAGGCTTACAGTACAAATCCATTCAACTTTTTCTAGGGTAGTACAGAATTTTTTTTCGGTTCTTCGTCAATTTAGGTGGTAACATCTCTTCCATCTCAGTCTGCATAAAGTAGTTTTGCCCTTAAGACAGCAGGTCCG
>OCRP01000687.1_pt1 | contig 26699 bp, 25 predicted proteins | sample 1538871 | NCBI WGS metagenome assembly OCRP01 (sample SAMN04571731, study PRJEB22368) | human gut metagenome | biome: human gut; material: stool | host: Homo sapiens | place: Luxembourg | collected 2012-09-20 | reverse complement strand
ATAAAATTGCTATCAATCGTCGGATAAATGATAATTTAGAGGCGATGGCAAAGCAGCTCTACGACTATTGGTTTGTGCAGTTTGACTTCCCTAATGAGGAGGGCAAGCCGTACAAGTCGAGTGGCGGAGCTATGGTATGGAATGAGAAACTAAAGCGTGAGATACCAGAGGAATGGAATGTTGCCAATGTATTTGACGAATTATCCGTTCAATACGGCTTTCCCTTCTCTACGGAATTATTCACAGAAGAGCCGACAAGTATTCCTGTTGTACGTATTCGTGATATATTGGAGAATAGTGTTTCTGCATATTCAAAAGAAGAAGTTGACGAAAAGTATAAATTACAGAAGCAAGATTTACTGGTAGGAATGGACGGAAACTTTCACATGAATTATTGGAATGACAATGTTTCTTATCTGAATCAACGGAGTGTAAGATTAAGGGCAAAATCCAAGTCGACTGTTTCTATTATGCAAGCAAAATATGATATTGCACCATACATTAGGGATGCTCGTAAATCAGTCAAAAACAACCTAACGATCTAATTGTCAGTATTATAAGAATTTTGTATCTTTGCATAAAATAATAAAAAATCCCCCAAACTGCTTTGACCGGCCTGTTTTGGGGGAAACGAAAAATAATCGTCATGGCAAAGGTACTACAATTTTCTGAAATAACACCAGGTCTTGCGTTCACAGAGTTTGATTTTTACAAAGATTATGAAGAGTCGTTCAAAAAGAGTGAACTCGGACGCTTTCATGCCCTCCTTCCGTTGCGTGAGATGGCCATTAGATTCGGTTTGATTGACTCTGTTCCACGCAGAAAAGTCGGTCGCAAATCTTACTTCAGCCCTGAAGGCAAGGTGGCACTCATGTTCCTCAAGTCGTATACCGGATTGTCTGCCCCAAAACTTATGGAGCAGCTCAACGCCAACATACACTATCAGATATTCTGTGGCATCCGAATAAGTTCAGCCAATCCCCTGACCAACTACAAGCTCATAGATGATATTATCCTTGAACTGTCCAAGCGCCTGAAGATCCAGACTCAGCAGGAGTCATTGGCAGAAACATGGAAACCATACATGAGGAATCTTGATACAATCTATACCGATGCAACGTGCTACGAAAGCAGCATGCGTTACCCCACTAACACAAAGTTGCTATGGGAATGCGTAGAGAAGGTATATACAATGATGTGTGAGGCAAGTAAGGAACTCGGCATTCACCGCATGAGGACGAAGTACCTTGATGTTGCCCACGACAACATGGCCTATGTGAAGCAACGCCATCACACCAACAAGCGTACTCGCAGGATGATCCGTCGACAGTTGGATCTGTTAGGGAAGATTCTCAAAGAGTTAAGAAGACTCGACAGAGAAAATCCCTGCGCAGGAATCTTCTCCGATAAGCAACTCGCAGAAATAGAGACGATAACGAAGATATACCGTCAGCAGCATAAGCATCACGAGAGTGGCAATGCCAAGGAGAGCATTCCTAATCGTATCGTAAGCGTCAACAAACCATACATACGTCCAATCGTCCGTGGCAAGGAAGTAAAGAAGGTCGAGTTTGGAGCCAAGTGTAACAACATACAGGTTGATGGCCTGTCGTTCATCGAGAAGCTTTCGTTCAACGCATTCAATGAGGGTACTCGTCTTGTGCATTGTGTAAAGCTTGCAGAGAAACTCTTTGGAGAGAAGATCACCAAACTGGCTGGCGACTGCAGTTATTCTGGTAATGCCAACCGTTCTTTCTGCAGTGAACAAAACATAGTGACTTCATTCTCGCAGAAAGGCAGGAAGCGAGAAACCACGTCCACTGTCAGCATGGTCAAGAAAGAACTTGCCCGTGTACGAGCCACAGCAATGGAAGGATCCTTTGGAACGCAGAAGGAACATTACGGACTCAAGCGGATAAGCGGCCGAATCAAGAAGACAGAAATCCTAATCATCTTCTTCGGCATCCACACGGCTAATGCAGTACAACTGGCAAGAAGAATTGCAAAAGCGGAACTCCATCAGGCTGCTTAACCTCATATAGCATTATCCTCCATGCAAGGGATAACTATGCCCTGACAAGACAAGAATCGACTAAAATTACGATAAAACTCCGGAAATAAGCAGACGATGGCAACCTCGGAAGGCATACCCTCGTCTATAGATATTGAATTCTTAGAATTAAACGACAACCCCTACATTAAAGCTAAAGAGTTTAGAGCAAAAGGTTCTACTGTCGGCCACCTTTCAGACAAAGATTTGAAGGAGTTATTTGTATTGGTCAGTCCAAATGCTGATTTTAGGAACAAGTTTGACTCTATATTGGCAGAAATAATAGAAAACCGTTGCGAAATGATAGAATTGACTAAGCAGCGTGACGAGCTCTTGCCCCTCTTGATGAATGGTCAGGCATCGGTAAATTATCATTTATCTGCTTGTTAAGTTCAATCTTGCGGTCAATATCTGATAACACCTTTCCAATGGTATGTTGTACCTCTATTGACGGAAGCAATACTGGAATATTGCCTATTGTATCATTGGAAAGTGTGTATCGCTGACCGCTTCCAGAAGCATTGTTCTCAAAATACTTCTGAATGTATCGTGTATGCATAAAAGCATTCAGATATTTTCCGTCAACAATAGCAGGATTGGGAGTAATCAAGGCGCAATGATAGCCCAGAAGTACATCCTCGAAATCATTGGCAATGTAGGTAGCAATACCAATATCGTCCCTTGTTTCACTATCCTTTGTAATGGCTACCATACCTTTGCCAATTGAACATTTATCAATCTCGGTCTGTTTGGCAGACGCAAGCATAAATGATTTTGCCTTTTCTTTGGTGATAGCCCAGTTGTAATAGACATCAACAAAGTTGCACAAACGCACAGGTGTTTCACCCTCTATTGTTTTCTTGTCAACACCGCTAATTTCAATATTGGCAATGTCGGCAAGTTTATATTTCTTTAATTCCATAATTTTACTTATTCGTACTATCTCCAAGTTTTGCCTCCAATTCTTCTATTGTAGGCATGGTGCCTTCTATTTTTTCAGGATAGAACTTTTCAAGTTCATACTCTGATATGGCTATCGGTTGGCTACTTGACTCCAAGGCATATTGCGCCTGTATACGGTCTTTTTCTTTGCAAATGAGCAGTCCTATAGTAGGATTGTCTCGTCCTTCCTTGCGAAGGATATGGTTGCATGCCACGACATAACCTCCGAGTTGCCCTACGTCAGCAAATGCAAACTTGCCGATTTTAACCTCAATCACGACATAGCACGAAAGATTGAGATTGTAGAACAACAGGTCTATAAAGTTCTCTGTCTCTCCAATCTGTAACCGATACTCCTTGCCAACGTATGCAAAGCCTGTTCCAAGCTCAGTCAAGAATGTGGTGATATTGTTGAGTAGTGCATCTTTTAGAATGCGCTCGTTGTATGGCTTTGTTATGCCAGTAAAGGCAAAACTGTATGGATCTTTTGTCAGTTCTTGTGCTAAATCGCTGTCAACCTCAGGCAATGTATTCTTGAAATTGGTAAGAGCCTTGCCTTGACGTTCATACAATCCTGTACTAATGAAATTGAGTAGCATGGAACGACTCCAACCATTTTCCACAATTTGCTGCACATAAAACAAAGATTTGGTAACATCACCTGAACATTTGTCTATAAGTACCATTTGGTGTCCCCAAGGAACAGAGAACAAATCGTTCAGAATATGTATGGCTGTTTCCGGTTTTGAATATCCCTCGCCCAATTTTGCAGCAAGTTGCTGCGACGTTCCATTGTCGGAATTTGCAGCAAGTTGCTGCAAATTTTCTACCTGTTGTTGGTACAAACAATAGAACTTCTTTGTATAGCGCAAATTTCTTTCGGACAATCCCTCTGCATCAGGCATTTCATGGCGCAAGTCACGGCTCAGCGTAGCGTAGAATTTACTTCCATAAATGTTTTCTGCAGCTTTGTTGCAAATATCTCTACCAAGTTCCCAATAGAATTGTAGAACTACATTATTGACTTTTACCGCAGCCTTTATTTGGCTTTTCCGATAACGCTTGCAAAGTTCTTTAACCCATTGCAAGTAGTCCTTGTCCAATATACTAATAGCTTTTTCCATGCCTTTACTATTTGTTTGCGTTAGGGTTGAATGAAATGCTGCGCAACTGAGCCAGTATCTCATTCTCTAAACGATGGCTCTCCTCGAATTGTTGTGTTAGCGTAGCCTCGTATTCACTCATCCGCTTGTTGAACTCGTCTTCTGTAATATCCACATAGTCAATCTTGATGTCGAAATATTGACCTGCAGACAGACTGTAGCCCTTCTCCTTGATTTCATCATAAGTAACGGCAACAGAGAAATCATCCACAGCCTCCTTGCTTTGGAACGTCGTAACAATCTTCTCTATTTCCTCGTCACGCAGACGCACTTTCTTCAGGCCGTTACTGTCCTTGTATTCCTCGCCGAGTTTGCTTGCATCGATAAGCACTACCTTGTCGGCAGTCTTGGATGCGTCGAAGAACAACACAGACACATTTGTACCTGTGTTGGCAAATACATTGCTTGGCATGGAGACACAACCATCCACTATCTTGTTTTCAACGATATGCTTCAATATCTTATTCTCAATACCGCTCTTTGCCGTAATAAAACCAGTCGGAATAACGATGGCACCCTTGCCAGAGCCGTTCTTCAATGAGTTGATGACATGCTGGATGAAGCAAGTATATATAGCCATACTTTCCTTTTTCTTAGCAGGAACTTTAGGTACACCAGCCCAGAAACGAGCAGGGAAAGCGGCAATTTTCTCGCGAGTGTCGCTGAAATCCATCTTAAAAGGAGGGTTGCTCGCCACGAAGTCGAACTGGCGCAAGCTCTGACCGTCATCGCTCTTGTGATAAGGCGCAACAAGTGTGTCGCCCTGTATGGCATGGTCGAGCGAGGACACAAGTCCGTTGAGCAGCAAGTTGAGCTTCAGCATCTTGTTGCTTCGCTGTGAGATGTCTTGTGCAAAGATGGTGCAACGGTCTTCGCCTATTTGGTGAGACAACGCCATAAGCAATGTGCCAGTACCTGCCGATGGATCGTAGCACTCCACGTTGTGAAGGTCGGCATTTTCGCCCACTAACAGACGCGCCATGATGGTGGCAATGGCATGGGGCGTGTAATACTCGGCATACTTGCCACCGCCAGCCGTATTGTAGTCCTTGATAAGATACTCAAAGATGTTGGCAAAGAAGTCGTAGTGTTCAGAGAAGGCTTCCTCAAACGAGAAGTTCGCGAGTTTGTCGACCATTGCACGGGCAAACGGCGCACGCTGTGCTACGTCTGTAACATATTGCGTAAGTGGCTCAAAGAGCGGAATCTTGGTGTTCTGTGTAGTCTGTGTAGAGAATATAGCAAGATTTTGTTCGGCAATGTCGCTCATCGTATTGTCGAAGATGAAGTCAAAGTCGCCCTTAGCCTGCTGGTTCCACAGGTTGGCTATCAGATGTTCCGGTTTCAAGCGGGGCAGGTCGGGCGACAGTGAAGCCCAAAGCATCATGCGTTCCATGTCGGTAAGTTGATTGTAAGCCACCTCCCACTTTTCTGCTGTGCGTATTTTTGCAGCGTATGGACTCTTTGACGTTTTGAGGGCATAGCCGAACTTATCGTTCAGGAATTTATACAGAAACACCTGCGTAATGATTTTATACTCATTTCCGTCGTTGCCCATGCCGTATGTCTTGCAAGTGGCTTTCAAGGCATCAATGAGAGCCACTGTCTTTTCTCTTATAGTCATATTCTTGTTTTAATTTCTTGGGTATGTTGCGTTATATTGGTTGATGTACTGACGTGCTATGCGAGTCTGGATGAATGAGAAGTCGTCCATTTGCGGCTCAATGGTGGGATAGTTGTAGAGAGCCTGTGCAATTTCGGTCATTACAGTCATCTCGAAATACTCGTCTTTCTTCAATATGTCGTTGCGGTCGTACACCTTTTGGTCTATCTCCGATTTTATGTCAGTGAGGATAGCCACGATATTGTCGTCATAATAGCTGAATATGGCGGCTTTATGCTCCGCAAAACGCCGTTTGTTCTCCTCGCGTATGCGCTTGTGAACATTGGCAAACTTGGTGTCGCCATTATACTTTTTCAGCAAGCGGTTGTTGCATTCCTGCAACTTGACAAGCCGTTCGATGATTTCATCAAGTTCCTTACTCTCCTGATTGAATTTGGCAATGCTGTCAACCACAAAGCCATGCTCCTTGAACCGCTGCATGAAAGCGTCGCGCAAGGTGATGTATTCAGGATCGTCAGGGTCGGTGTTCTCCGTGAACTTACGTATTGCCACTGACCATTTGTCCTGCAATTCACGTCCACCTGCAATCATCTTCATCTCCTCCTCACCAATTTTTGAGAAGTTGAAACGGATGTCCTGCATGGCCTCGTTGACAAGCTGCTTGGTCTCGTCGGACACGGCAAAGGCTTCCTTCTGGTTGATGATGTCTATATGGTGTTGCACCTCCTTCAACATATCGGGCAGTCGGGTAATCTCTAACTTGCCGAAAGCCTCCTTCAAGTCATCATCACCAAAGGTGCGTACAATGTTGGCACAGTCCTTAGCGGATATGAGTGTCTTTTTCAAGTCAAGCAACACTTGCTTATCCTCTATGGAGGATATTTCAGACGAAAACTCCTCCACATTGTTTGTAGTGTAGTCGAACAGAGTCTGCCGCACATCACGCATCTGCCTGATTAACTCTTCTGGGTCTTCTATTACTTGCGAGAATGTGTCGGTTGTGTGGTCACCATCCACTTCATCAGGGTTGTTGAACCTGTTAAGCTCCTTGAGATAAGCCTCGTTGGTTTCCTCGAAGTTTCGCTTTATATTGGCGAAGTCGATGACATAGCCATATCTGTTGTCTTTATATGGGCGGTTTACACGAGTGAGAGCCTGTAGAAGATTGTGGTCTTTCAGTTTTCTGCCGAAGTAAAGACGTTTCAGCCGTGGTGCGTCAAATCCTGTCAAGAGCATATTGAAGACAATGAGCAAGTCGATACTCATATTCTTCTTGAAGTCCTTGATGATTTGCTTGCGTGTCTCCTTGTCATCGCTGTCATGAAGTATCAGTCCTACTCTCAAAGGCTTCTTTTTCGTTCCATACATCGGCATGGCTTCGGCTGCCATCCATACTTGGTCGCCCATTTTTATTTGTATGGTTTGTGTCTGCCCGCCGTCTGGCATGTGCTGAAAGGCTTCATACAGTTTGCGTGCCTGTTCGCTTGTCTCACAAATGACCATGCCCCCCAAAGTATCGTCACCTTGAATTTTGCGGAATTGACGGAGGTCGTCTGATATATAATGGGCAAGTTCGTTCACATAACTCTCATGCTCTATGATTTGCGAACGCTTAATGTCCTTCTTTTGTACAAGAGTTTCGAGCTTGTCGTATACTTCCGACAGGCGCTCCTTGTATGATGTCTCGATGTCCTCACGAATAATCTTCAGCGTATATCCATCGGCAATGGAGCGGTCGTAATAATAGGTATGGAAATATCGTTGAAAGACGACACTCGAAGCACAGTCGCTTTTTAACAACGGTGTGCCAGTCAAAGCTATCTTGACGGAATTTGGGTCAGCATCGAAAAGGTTTGCCAAGAAGCATCCTCCAGGCTTATATCCTCTATGTGCCTCGTCCATGATGAAGATACGCTGCAAGTTTATAGCGTAAGCAGGAAGATTGACTTTCTCCTTATCTTCGGCAAAACGCTGGATATTGACAACTGTTATCTCCGGATGACCGCTATTTCCTTCCTGTGCATGGTTGTTGCGGAACTGTGCCATTAACTCAGCACGAGTGTTGGCAGTAGATACCACCAATCCCCTTGCTTCGAACTCCTGTGTGGCTTGTTCCAGCAAGTCTATTCTGTCGACAATGAAATAGAACTTCGCCACCATGTTGTGTTTGGCATAATAATCAGAAAGGACATAAGTGAGGTAATAGGACAGTGCTGTCTTTCCACTTCCCTGCGTATGCCATACTACGCCAGACGTGGCACCATCTCTCAACTGCTCACGGATGGCTAACGACGCGAACATCTGCTGGTAGCGCATAATGTGTTTTTGGTCGGTGCTCTCTATCTTGCCGTCCACTTCCTTTTCCATTTTCACATAAGCTATGCCATACTTGATGAGGAACAGCAAGCGTTCTGGGCTACACATGGATGTAAGTATACGGTTTGTCGGTGTGTTCACATCAAGGTTGGTCTGGTATTCGGGCGTGTGGTGAATTACCTGACAGTTGAAATCAGACAGTATGCGCTTCTCCTCGTCTTGCTTGATGTTTTCGTAAGGATATTCTTTTATGAATGGCGCAATGGGAAGGTTGGATGGATTCTCCTCACGGAAGCAGTTGAATGGTGCACATTCTCTTGCAGCCGTACAATAGAAAGCACCTTGAATTGGCACAATACCTCCCATCGTGTCATATTCCATGTTATTGGAGAATATCATTAGTTGAGTAATGTTAATGAACCTACGGAACTTCCTGTTCGGGAAGCGTTCGTGGTTCATTCGCTTACTCTCTGCCACCATGCCACCATGATTGTTTGGCTTCTTCACCTCAATGAAGCAAAGAGGCAAGCCATTGACAAACAGGGTTATGTCGGGACGGAATTCGTCCTGACCATTTTTACAAGTAAACTCCGCTGTGAAATGAAACGAGTTGTTCTGTGGGTTCTCAAAATCTATCAGTCGTACAGGTGATGCTGTTGTTAGTCGTTTATAAAATGACTTGCCAAGGTCGTCATTAGCCAATTCTTGCCTTATGGCACGAAAGGTTTGCCCGAATTCACCTTTTGCAGATGGATTCAAAAATTCAAATTGCTGTTTGAAAACATCAATAAGTATATTGGTATCAGGGTCGTAAACATTGCCTGCCATATCTTCATTGATTTTTCCAAAATAGCTGTAACCTAAACGTGTCAGATGCATCATTGCAGGCATTTGAACCCTTGTCGCTTCATTGAACTTACTCATAACCTATTTGCTAAACTTATTGGTAACCACTTTGATTTTGAGACACATATCCATAAGCCAATCGCACGCTTCATCCCATTTGTCAGAATTGTTTATATCAAGACTCTTACTTACAAGAAAACGGCTCGCTTTTTTGGCATTACGCCATTCAACGGATGCGCCTAAAGAATCTTCTATTTCCTTCTTGTTGTCTAATAGAGATTTATAAATGTTCTTGTTGTCAGGTATATACAATCCCGCATTAATATCATTCTTTTGGAAATGTACTTCCATACAAACATGATACTCAGAACTTCCAATACTTAGGTCATACCAGTTTTGTGGATGTGCCTTTCGTCTTCTAAACGTATGTGCAAAATTGGGATCGTTGTCCCAGCGGTCAACAAAATGTTGCCAGAATTGCATCTGTTGAGATTGGGTGTTGGTGATTGACACATTTTTCATAGCTTTAGCCCAATCATTTGGACGTTCTACTATATTAAATTTAGGAGCAGGGTCACTATTGCCTATTTTCCAAACTTCAATTTCTATGAGAAAGAAGGCTGAACTATCATCTGTATGTTGGTTAAGCCATTCTATTGCTTTTTTATGTTCATCGCGGGCCTTTCTGACAATCCATATAATTACCTCTGCATCTTTTCCTGACGCATACGTTATAATTTTGCCTAAATGGTCATGATTAGTTTCTTCCAATTGGTTCTCAATAACAACCTTTCTACCCGTACCCTCTTCTGTTGCAAACAAATCAACGCTAAAGTCACCAACATTGGACTCTTGTTCCTCTAAAACAAGTTCAATGCCAATGGCGTCACTTAATGCAGCAAGATTTTCCTCTTTGGCAAGCCAAGGAGTGAAATCATTTGCTTCATGTTTCCAAATAGAGCGCAAGTCTGTTATTTGTTCTAATTTGCCTAATTTCATGACCATTTGTTGTTTAATCAAAATTTATAATCTCACTCACGTTGACATCCAGCAATTCTGAAATACGTTTCAGTGTTGCTAAATCTGGTTGGCTGGTATTCGTACACCATTTTGAAACAGTTGTTTGATTTACATTCAGCTGTTCTGCCAACCATTTGTTGGTTTTCTTTTTCTTGACCAATACCAACTTAAGTTGATTCAAATCTTCCATATTGTTGTAAATATAATGAATTTAACGCAAAGATAGTGATTTTGTGTGGCAAATTGATTAAGTCTATAGAATATTTAATTTATTATAACAGACCATGAGCGTTAGAAATGATTTTCTCATTGATTTCAATCTTATGTCTGCCTGTTGTAGTACGCAGATTCTTTCTGATGGTTTCAAGTGTGGAGTTGGCAAACCACTCATTGAAAGTGCGCATAACAAATAGTGCAGTTACATCGCCACCGATATTATACTGAAATGCTATGTTCCATGCAAAATTCTTCAAAGCTATCTGAGTGACAGATGCTCGTCTCTTGATGCGAATGTCTGTTTGTGTAAGAGCCAGTTTGTTGGTTACGAAATAACGAACACACTCGCAGAGTTGGAATACTTCGGCTTCATCAAAATCAAGGCTTTTGAATGTATCTTTTGTATACTTCAGTACAGCTTGGAGTTTGGCTTCATCGGCATTTTCTTTTCTCTGCACATATTGTTGTTGCTCGTACTGGTATTCTTGGTGGAACAATTCCATTCTTTGTTTCTGAATTTCTGTGTCATTATGGGCAGTTGTAATACTTGCTGTTTGAATTTGCATAGCCGAACATTCAGACGAGGCGAACTTCTTGAGGATTGGTGAACAAAGAATAGATATGACTTTTAGGCAAGCGTATATTGCAACAAGTATAAGAACTGATATTTCGGAAGGCATGGCAACAAGTTCATGCAGACGGAAAGCCGCCATAGCCGCTACAAGCACTATGGGACTTTCAATCGTCAGCGTGAGCAATATGTTTCGGTTTCTTGCCATGTCTATCTGTTTCTCGTTTTTGTTTGCAAAGGTACGGTGGTTTTTCGTAAAAAACGAAAGACAAAAACAGACACAGAAAGCGATTTTCTTTGTATATCAATGTTTTATGATAACAAATACATACCATTTGCAAACAAGCAATACGCAATGCAAATATCTGATAAAAATAATCATTGCCATTAAAAATCTATAATAATTCTTAAACAACGAATTTATTGTCAAGTATTAGCACGATAGGTAGCATACTCGGATATTTCTCTTAATTATAAATCATATTTGTACCATGTAAAATACAACTATTTGATTTTCAATAGTAATTATTTTTGAGGAGGTTAAGTAAGAGTTTGACTTTCAAGGATAGACATTCTGAATAAGAATAAATAATAAGGCGTACAACTGAAATCTTATGGATATCGGTTGTGCGCCTTTTTTGTTACATTTAGCCTAAAAGACATTTGAGCTGTTCAATTACATATTTATGGGTGATAATGTTACTGAAACGCTTTACATAGACGTTTCTGCTTGCAAAGCTACAGTCTCCTGTTCGCATTTGCAATTTTTTCTGTAAAATTTAAGACTTGTATTTACGCCGAAAATATAGTAGGTAGCCGGTAACGGGCAGCGATGCACCTATAAGGCTTATGACGAAAGTTATGATCTTTGTCAACATACCTCCCCACGAACCGATATGTATAACGTGAAAGAGCTGCATTAGCTCAGAGCCCTTGGGTACGAGTTTCAAGCCAAATCCCAAGCCCGTAACAGAAAGAAGTAACAACCAAAGGAGTGCACACCAACCAAGACTGACGTGAAGGTCGAAGAGGCGGCGTCTGCTTCCTTTGTTCCATTCCACCTTAAAGCGTTGGTACAACTGCTTTCTGTCTTTCGGCAGAAGAACAAATATACCAGTTATCAGGATGAAGATAAAGAGCAATGTGGTATAGGTGATTATAAGTTTTCCAACCGGTCCCATCATGAGACTGGTGTGAAACTTGGTGACATAGGAGAAAAAATCTCTTTTTGTCGTTGTTCCATAAGGAGCGTCCTTGGAAGAAAACTTGCCAATGGTTTTGCCAACTCTTTCTTCATCACCCGCTTTTATGTTATGATCCCCTTTAATGCTCTTTGCGTGTGGCGCAATGACTTTTGGCATTTCAAGAGCATTTCTTATCTCATTTTTGAACACGAGTGTTGCTCCTGACAGGCATATAAGCATGATGACAACACCCAAAGGCAAAGAGAGGTACAGATGAAGTTTTAAAAGAAATTTTTTAGTCATTATTCAATATGCAATCAATGCAAGGAGAGCGGAACACTAACCCTCTTATGCTTCCGCTCTCCTTGATATTCCATTAAACCAAAATCGGTCATTCGGCCGTTTAATGTATTATATTATAACTGCTTGCAGTCTTTTGTTTTTTATAAGTTGTCTTTTGCTTGTTTTTAATTCGCAATAGCTCGCTATTACTCATTAAAAGCCAAACAAAATCCATTCTTCTAAAAATCCAAAATCCAAGCAAGCCCTAACAACCGATTGGGGTTAAAAAGTTTTGTTTTATTTTGCAAAATTCACTTTTAGTCCTACCACAAGCATTCTGCCAGGCGAGTAAAGTGCCACTTTTTGTGAAGGAGTGTCTATGCGATGATCTGTCTTGTCGAAGACATTGTCGATGCCGATGCTAGGAACAAGTTTATACATCTTGCCTATGGTAAAGGTGTGAGTGGTGTTCAAGTTTATTACGCCATAGCCGGGAGCATTGTCATAGCCAGGATAATAAGTGGCCGACTGGAAGCGGCCGTTGAGGTTCACACCGAGGGTGTAGTTGCGCCAAGTGTGGTTATAGTTGGCACCTGCCGTTAAGCTGTTCTTGAAGGTTCGCTCAAGCACGGTCCATGTGCCAGCGTTCTTCGACCGGCCGTTGGTGTAAGCATAGTTTATCATAAGAGAGAGGTCGTTCGTAACACTCACCGTTGCGTTAGCCTGCAATCCTCTTACCACACCTTTATTGCTGTTAATGTAGTGGCCGTAGGTTTTCAGCTGTGCAAGCTGGTCGGCCGTTGCCTCAGGAAACTGTTGTGCGAGTTCTGCACGAACAGCATCGTCTACCGTGATGTTCTCCTTTACGATCATGTTGTCAACAAAGTTCATGTAGCCCATAACAGAGAGCGTAAGAAACTTGTTGCTGTATTCTGCGCTCAACGAGACGTAGTTGCTGCTTTCTGCCTTGAGGTTTGTGTTTCCGAACGTTATGACAGGACGCTTGCCCATTATCTTGAAGTAGTGGTAGTAGAGCTCGTCGAGACCTGGTGCGCGGAAACCGCGTGAGTAGGCAGCACGGAAGCGGAAGTTGCCTGGAGCATACATCAAAGCCACTTTGGGTGTGAAGTTGTTTCCGAAGATGCCATGCTTGGTGTAGCGCATGCCAAGGGTTGCACTAACATTTTTTATAATCTCCATATCGTGCTGCACATATCCGGCAAGTGTGTAGACATTGTTGTTTACGTCGCCGCTTGTTGCCGTGAGAAAATCATTACGCCAGTCGGCACCGATAATCGTTGTTGCCTTGTCATAGAAATGAAATACGCCTTTCAGTTCAGCCTCATAGTATTTTTGCGACTTGTTGCGCACGAAGTTTCCCACGTCGTAGGTCTTCGTTGCCACCTGATAGAGGTTTCCGTAGTGGTAGTTGTCGTTAACGAAATCGAAGAGCACAGAGTGTTTGCCCATTTTATATTTTGCGCCTGCTTCCCAACGCCATCCTTCGCTGCGCATGTCATAATCGGAACCTCCGGTAATGTCTTTGCGAGAGTTGGGACGGTCGGTGAGTTTATAGCTGTATGATCCACCTGCGTACATCGAGAAATTCTTTGCAGGCTTTATGTCGAAACGCTGATTTATTACGTTTGAGTTGAAACCTATGAACAGCGGTGCTATTGTCTCATACTCTTTTCCGTCAGCATCTACGGCCATGTTGTTGTTCTGATAGCTGTCAGCCTCTTGATGAAAATACGAGGTGTGAGAGTCAAGATATTTTGAAGAAACGTCAAGGTTCACACCTTCAGAGAACTGTCCTTTTCCCGATAGTCGTGTGTCTGAAGACACGACAACGTTGTCCATCGTCTTCTCGTCTGTGATGATGTTTATCACTCCACCAATGGCATCTGAGCCATAAAGGGCAGAGGCAGCACCATCGAGCACCTCAATACGTTTTACCTTTGACATGTTGATGCGGCTTAAGTCAACATTGCCGGCAATGTCGCCTATCATCTTTTTGCCGTTGACAAGAACGAGCACATATTTGTTTCCCAAGCCGTTAACACGGATGTATGATCCCATGGCGTTAGGAGAGAACGATACTTGTGGCATGAGCTTTGTCAGCACATCTTGAAAGTCGGTTGCTCCTGTTTCTTTTATTGCTTGCTGTGAAAGCACATGCACAGGTGTCGTGGTTGACTTAAGCAACTGGTGGTGTCCGTTTCCAGTTACTACTACAGGGTTGAGATCTATTGATTTGTTAATGTCCTTATCTCCATTCGTCCCTTCATAAACATTGCCTGCCACGGCATTTACGCAGCCAAGCGAAGCTGCTACGACAAAAAGTAGAATTTTGTTGTTCATATAATTACGTTTGTTGTTTTTTTTGTATTAGTTTGTCTGTGTGTAAGGCCATCTCCCTTTTTTCTTTATTATGACTTGTCGCATTGTTTTTTCTGCAGATTACGACATTTTATTCAGCCTTTTCAGAGTTTACTGCCTTTATTTGAGCATCTATTTTAGCAATGATCATGTCCTGAATTTCGGCCATTTCTCCGAGCCCTTTCCCTAACACATCCACATGGTAACCTTTTGTCTGAAGCTGTGTTTTCCACACACCGTCAATATCATCCCTCTGGTGGTTACCGGCGATGTAGAGCAGAGGCACAAGGATCACGTTTTTGTTCTTGCTGTTCCTCAACTGTTGTTCCACATTTTCTATCGTAGGAAAACCTTCTATCGTGCCGACATGCCACGAAGACTTTCCTTCTGCTTTCAACAAATAGTCGATCTGACAGTACATGGCATTTGCAGGACTGTCGCTACCGTGACCAACAAGCACCACTTGTGAGCTTTTGGCTACTACAGATTTGTCTTCAAGAATACTCTTGTTTAGCATCTCTATCATTGTCTGGCAGTCGTCTACCGAGTAAAGCAATGGCCGGACAACAGATACAGCTCTAAAGTCGTTCTTTACCTTGCCCACTTCTTTTCTCAGCATCTCTGTCATCACTCCATCAAGAAGCATCGTGCTCTGCACAACGAGTTTGTTGCACCCGAGCGCCTTCAGCGAATCAAGAGCTTGCGAAACGTTAAGTTTCTTGATGCCACGCTTTGCAAGCATCTTTATCACCGACGGAGCCGAATAAGTCTCAACAACGGCACAGTCGGGAAAAGTGTCTGTTACACGAGTGTTAAGCTTGTCAATGGTCTGAGCACGGCTTTTGTCGTTTGACGTGCCGTAATGAACAAGAAGTATTCCTGTTTTTTCGTTTTCCACATTCTGTGCCATGATTGTTGCCGCGCATAACAGAGAAAAGACTACCGTCAGTATGTTTCTTCGCTTCATGTTTATATAAAAAATATCTTGTGTTTATAATTCTTTGTCCTTTCAAGTGAGGGTTTCCGAAAGATTATCTGTCTTATTTCAGAATTCGGGTGCAAAATTATAGATTAAAGAAGAAGTCGGCAATACCTAAAAATTAGGATTCTTCAGGCATAATCGCTTTGGGTTATCTTTGTCTTGCAAAAATAAAGATAGCCATGAGTAAAGATGTCTTTTAGTATACTACAATAAAAAATCCGTGTAATTCAAGTGGTTACACGGATTATTCTTAGTATTTTTTTATTCTTCAAAACCAATTGGCTTTATTGTGGCCTATGATTGGTTTTTAGATGCCCTTTTGATTGTTCTTACGATGCATCAATATGTTTCTTGCCTTTTTGATTGGCCCTTTGGTTGGCCTTTAAATATCATTTTGATCGGCCTTTAAATGCCATTTTGATGATAAATCTCTACTGGAGATGTTTTGTTTTATAGCTTATTTCTCAGGCTGGCTACCATCATCTACAGGCTTTTTCTTTGTTGTCTTGTTGCTTTTGTCTGAACAGGTCTTGTCCGACTTGCTGTCAGACCCTCCTTTGTCTTTCTTGAAGACGCTTTTGCCTTTGTTGAACAGACCTTTACCCCAATTCAGGATAAAATAGCGATTAGTTGCATGTGAAGACAGATATGTGAATTCTCTTCCCATGCCATCAGACATGGGCTATATATAAAGAATCGAAAGAGATTATTCTGTCCTTAGAACAATGTAAGTTGCTTCGTGTCTTCGATGCAGTATCCTTGTAATGCCTTTGGCTTGTTATCAAAGAAACAATATGCTTGGAATCAACGAATGTTATGCCAGTACATCTTCCGAAAGCCCCCAGATTAAAAACCATAATACAAACGATCCAAATCCCTATTATCATTCTCTAGTTTTTTAGGATAATAGTCACCAAGGAATCGGATTTCATCAAAGCATACACTATTAGAGTCTTTCTGATACTTCTCTATAATAGAATTATATCTTTTGTCATTCTCTATATCGTGATGCAATTTGGACATATCTTCACTAATTGTCCATGAACAACAATTCAAAGCTCCATCCCATTTCTCGATAAATCCTTTCATCTGAATTTGATAAATTCTTCCTCTATAATCTGGATATAAAGCAATAAAATGACTCATTGCTTCATTATCAAGTTTTGTATTGCCAATTCCTGGAACAATAATAACATCACGCGTCTGAAGAGCGTTGATATATGCCCAACTTAATTCGTTATATTCAGAAAGATTCAACTCTATAACATAAAAATGTTCCATCAAGATATTACGCATTTGAGTAGCAATACCATCATCATATACAGAAAGATTGGTTAACACTACAGGTTTGCCATCTTTTTGTGCGCCGACAAATCTTAATATTCCATCCGTATGCCCACAAACATCCTTTTTATCCCATGGCAACCATACTATAGTTATTTCATCAATAGTTGAATTACATTCTTTAGGTTTGAAAGAATCACGAATTTGAGATTCTATCTCGTTTTTAGATAATCCTTCGTTTTCTATCATCACCTTGTCTGTCATTACAATAAAGGATTTAGTGGTGTAAGTATTTGGTTGGTCTATTTCGCCAACAACAATATTTCCACCATCAATAACCAAAGAAGAATGATTGATGTCAAAATTCTTATCTTCAATCTTCTTCATTACTTTATCTACGTCAGTAATATATTTTTCCTTTCCTCTTAGATAGTCGGGATTGTAGACAAATTGGGAGAAACGATCACATGCAAATTGTATCGGCATATAATCACGACACCAATAATCCTTAGTTAAAGGAAGCGTTTCATGCGCTACGTTATTAGCATCCAGAATTTCACAAACATCCTTATAGATATTGGGATAATCTGTACGTAGCAACTGTGAAAAAAACACTTTGTCTTTATATTGTTCTGTTATCATAGCTTTTCAACTCGTTTAAATCCCCATAATCTGTTGTCGTTTATTTTGATTCGCTGCATAGGTTCTGCATAGCCCAGCGTTTCATCAGGCTCATCTATCCATTCTATACAAAACTTACCATTGCTTAGCATATTTGCTCCACCATATAAATCATACCAAAAATCATGAGGAGCCCAGTCTTTTCTTTTTTCATTATTCTCCCATTCTTTTTCGCCAGGCACAATGGCTTTATAGCCTCTGATCAAGAAAGACGCATGGTATTTCTTTTGTGGATCATCAAACAAAACATCCACTCCCGATGGATTCGGACATACAGCACCTAAGGCGTAGCCAAATTCATCTTTCCCTTTCAGATATTTTTTTTCATCTTTAATATTGCCATCATCCTCGTGGTAATAGAATTCGATGCAGGTCAACTTTAGTTTATACGCATCCTTACAACCGCCATTAATAAGAAAATAGCCAGAGAAGAATGCTGCTTCAGCTATTTTCTTAAACTCTTCAAATAGGTTTGCTTCGCAACCATCAGCGCCTTTGAATGCCTTCAAGGCTTGAAATAATCTTGATTCCATACTTATTGTAATTATAGTTATTCCTTAAATTCAATACTCTGTTAATTCTAATGTAATCGTTTTAAAATGAGAAAGTTAATTAACGTAATATAATCAATTGGATTTGACTAAATGGTTGATTATCAGTAACTTTATAGTTCCCTAAGCTTAAAGCAACATGACATCAGAACCACTCAACCAATATACGGAAATCTGCAGAGATTCTATCAAAAGTTCATCTGCAAAGTTAAGCAAAACTTTCGAGAATCTACTCTTGGAAATACTTTTATTGTACATGACGATACAAAGAAAGATAAATTTCACTCAAATGGAGCGCTACGGCGTTCCAATAAGCCTGGACGTCCCAAGACACTTGACGGAAAAATCAACGACAAGAAACTTGACCTCACATGTATGGTAGAGTTGCATATTGAAGGACTTGAAGGCACAGCTTATACACTCATAGCCTATTCAAAGGCATTGAAGCAGAAAGTTACGCATTGCCAGGCAAGACACAAGAACCAGTTAGACTTTTCCTACAATGCATCATTCGTATCACAGAATGTTGCGAAAGTGATGATGAAGGAAAATGAACTGCCGTATTCCATGGCTTCTTTCAAGGAAATCATGGCGAGCACATACATCGCTAAATTAATTTTCGACAAGTGTCGGAGAATACCGAACCGAAAGTTAATTAGTCATACTGTCAAAGAACTCTTTGGCTGGCGGCGTAAAGCCGCTTAGCCGTTATCTCAAATTTTAACGAACTATTGCTATTACGCTTATATTCTATTTAAATCATAATTACCCAAATATTCTCTCTCCAAACCGGGAGATTAATTCTTGTTTAAGATTGTTTGGGAAGTTGCAATTATTAAATGCACCAAATCCAATACTAGTCACACTAGAAGGGATGACTATCTTAGACAGAGAACGACAACAATTAAATGCACCACGTCCAATACTAGTCACACTAGAAGGGATAACTATATCAAACAGAGAACTACAACGAGAAAATGCACTATTACCTATGCTAGTAACACTAGAAGGAATGACTATCTTAGACAGAGAATGACAACCAGAAAAAGCACAATCCCCTATGCTAGTAACACTAGAAGGGATGACTATCTCAGACAGAGAATCACAATCCCAAAATGCGTCATCCCCTATGCTAGTAACACTAGCAGGGATGACTATCTCAGACAGAGAATCACAACCCCAAAATGCACCTTTACCTATGCTAGTAACACTAGAAGGGATGACTATCTTAGACAGTGAATGACAATCAGAAAATGCACTATCACCTATGCTAGTAACACTAGAAGGGATGACAATCTCTGACAGAGAACTACAACCCCAAAATGCACTATCACCTATGCTAGTAACACTAGCAGGGATGACAATCTCTGACAGATAACTACGCCATGAAAATGCACTATCACATATTATCCTTGTACCCTCTTTAACAGAATAAGCTCCTCTTAATCCTTCTGTAGCTTTCAACAATTTTCTTCCATCTTTGCTATATTTCACTCCCCTTTCATCAACAATAGCCTCTTTTAACTCTTCTTCTGTTGTTTCAGTCGACAAATCTTCATTTATCACAGGAGTTATATCAGGCTTTTCGCCAATAAACAATCTGAAAGAACTGGCTGAAAGTTCCTTTCTCGCCAATGCCAGCATGAAAAGAGAGTAAAGTGTGCAGAAATCTTTATCATACATCAATTCTTGCAAGGCAGATATTACCTTGCTATTTGAAGGATTGCGATAATCATTTTCTGAGAAGAGAAGTCTGTCTGAGGCGCCATAGATATCTAACAAAGTAGATTTCATAGAGATAGCCTTTAATGACAAGGCGATGCTTGCCAATGAAAAATCATCTACCGTTTCATCGAAATCATCCACAGTACGCAAAGGATGACTGAAATCTCTGGTACCGATAGTTGGAGATTGGCTGCCCTTCATTGATGGCACAAACATCCCGTCATAATCCACCAATGTAAGAGAACCATCGGGACGTACTATGATATTGTCTGGCTTAATGTCGCCATGAGCAAAAGACTGGGTACGGAGCCAAGCTGCCATCTTGCCAAAACGATAACTAAGCATCGACATGGCTGACTGATTCTGGTAATTTGTAGCGATGTAAGCTTCCATCGTTTCTCCATCCACCCAATCCATCAACAACACAGGAAATTCGTCCTCCTCACAGTTACTGTCAACGAAGAGTTCCTTCTCAATATACTTTACTGATGTAATGTATGAAGAAGCTAACAGGCCCAGTTCGTCTGCAATCTGACGATAGGCTTCGGCTCGTCCTTGCTGTTCTTCCGTAAAACACTTAAGTGCATAATATTTCCCGCTACGCTTGTCCTGCATCTTAAACACCACGGCAAAAGCACCATTACTGCGATATGGCTCTCCGTGATCATCCAGTACGGGAGTCAGGTGAGCCAACTGTTCAAGATTATCACCTGCATCTTGAATGGCCTTTACATATTCTGATATTAATGGATACTGCATATTGTGTACTGTAATTTATTCAAAACCTTCGGCTGAATTTTCAGACGATATTGCAAAGGTCATCATTTTTACTGAAACAACACAAAACTTAAGTCAAAAACTTCATTGCAAGATAAAAACTTATTCTCAACCCATGTAATATTTAACTGAAGTTTTCCTACTTTCTTTTCCGTCAGTGGCAATCCCCTTGAATACCTTATTGGCATATCTCCTGAGATTATGGCATACGGGTATCATCGTGGAATCAACGAATGTTATGCCGGTACATCTTCCGAAAGCCCCCAGATTAAGGAAGAACATGAGCTGGAAGAACACGCGGCTTTCCAACTCCACAAAGCGGTTGTATGACACAGCTTTCTTCCTGCATTTTCTGCATCAAAATGTTTGCAAAACTCGTCTATAATATAAAATATTTATGAGACTACCAACTTTTTATGAACAAAATCTTATCCCGAACTAGGGTGGTATTATCGTAATTTGAGTCGATTTTTGTTTTCTCAGGGCATAGTTGTCCCTTGTATGGAGGATAATGCTATATGTGGTTATGCAGCTTGATGGATGTAGAATACACGCTCTTCGAGAGTCTTTGTCTTTGACAATATTTCCATATGATGTGTGAAACTCAGAGAAAAGAATTCGTGCCAGTCCAAATCGCCAGCCGTCGGCTGGCGATTTACAGCGACGTACCATGATTCATAAAATTGTCGCATGTTTTTAATGTTAGACACGCCAAAACCTCGCAATCCTGTCAGTTCTCTCCTAAGCTGTTCACTAATCGTTTCAATGGCAAACATGAATATTGCCAACAGAAGTGTTCATCTCTTATGGATTTTTATCTTTAATGTCCGATATATGACTGAAAATCTGTAGTTTTATCTTCTCATTTTTAATTTTTGAGGTGTTTTATTTGTAGTTTTTGAGGTATACAGTACAACATTAAGTTTCTTTATGGTGCTTTGTTCGGTCTTTATGCGACAAACATTATTTTTCTCTGATTATTTTTAGAATTGTTTCCGTAGTACCGGCAAAAGTTTCCGTAGTTATAGAGAGTTTTCGTAGTTGTTTCCGTAGTGATACAAGAAGTTTCCGTAGTAAATTTATGGTTTTCCTTAGCATCCACTACTAACTTTTGCGGTATTTTATTTGTAATTTTTGCGATAAGACATTATTTTAATAAGGTAGGCGGCCCTTCGGAAATAAAAAATAAATGTGATTTATTTTTGTATTTCTCTCGGTTTGCACTAACTTTGCAGCAGTTGAGTGCGTGTTTGCTTATCAGCATAGGTACGCCCATGTGTGGAAGAATTATTCCAAGTCTGCTTTTACCGACACTCAAAAGTCCTTCTTGAACAACAATACGGATGTAGCCGTTGCCAGAGCAAAGGATTTGCGCGAATTCCAAAATCCATCAACAAGCATCTACAAATTGATTGAAATGTTGAAAGGAAATGCACGATAATGCCTAAATGCGTAGGTTTCCTTCAATGATGGTTTCGCTGTTAGAATAATTACGAAAAATATGGTTATTTCAATGGAAATCTTCAAACAGTTGAAGAGATTCCTTTTTCGTCATATTGTTTTGCTGACAAATAAGGGTGAGAAATATGGAGAGGGGTCTATGTTATGAGGTTCTTCAATCGAGTTTACAAAGTTGTGGACCACAATCTTGTGAACTTCTTCTTTTTTCATTACCTTTGTAATCTAATTCAATAAGGAGTAAAGATTATGGAGAAAGCTTTTGTATATGGTATGTCGGTCGGTGGTAATAACTTTACAGACCGAATTGAAGAAACCAAGCGTATCAAGCTTGACTTCGAAAATGGCGTTAATGTTATTCTTATATCTCCAAGACGCATGGGTAAGACCTCTCTTATAAAAAAGGTGATTTCCGAGATTGACAACCCTATGCTGAAAATCGTCTATATGGACATATATGACTGCAGGAGTGAATATGAATTCTATAACCGATTTGCCGAAACAATCATGAAGTCCACTGGCAACCATTTAGAGCAAATAATGGAGAACATCAAGCGTTTCTTTGTTAGAATCTCGCCCAGAATTTCATTTAGCCCAGAACCTAACAGCCCAGAACCTAACTCTGAGTTTTCTGTATCATTGGGGATAACGCCTAAGGATTATTCTCCGGAGGAAATCTTGAATCTTCCTGAACGCATTGCCAAGGAACAGGGCGTTCGTCTTGTAGTATGTATTGACGAGTTTCAGCAGATAGGTGAGTTCACCGACTCGCTGACTATACAAAAACGTCTTCGCGGTGTTTGGCAGCATCATCAAAATGTGTCTTATTGCTTCTTTGGCAGTAAGAAGCATCTGATGGAAAATATTTTCCAAAGTCGTCGTATGCCTTTTTATCAGTTTGGGGAGATGCTGCATCTAAAGTGCATTCCTACGGAATATTGGGTCCCCTTCATCTGTTCTCGATTCGAGAAATACGGCAAGAAGATAACAGAAGAGTATGCAGGCAGAATATGCCAAGAGGTAAAGAATTACTCATCTTATGTGCAGCAACTTGCATGGAACGTTATGGCCGAAACAGGAAAAGAAGTAAACGAGGAGAGTTTCGAAGAAGGCTTGAAGGCTCTGTTGGAGCAAAACAGCAGTCTCTTTATACAACAGACAGAGGGGCTTACGACCTATCAACTCAACTTCATTCGTCTTTTGTGCAAAGACATACATTCTGGATTTACAACTCAAGCGGTTTCTGAAATATACTCCTTGGGTAGTAAATCAAATATAGACCGTATAAAGAAAAGTTTGGTTGACAAAGAGATTATTACCATTGAGAAAGAGGGTATATTCCTTGCTGATAGTGTATTTGAACTTTGGTTTAAGAGAGAAATGATGTAGCCTATAGCCGACACTATTCAACAGAGTTTGGGGATAAGGCGAAAATCATTCAACCAACCTCAGGCTTACAGTACAAATCCATTCAACTTTTTCTATGGTAGTACACATTGCAAGGATACTGCATCGAAGACACTAAGCAACTTTCATTGTTCTAAAGACAGAATAATCTCTTTCGATTCTTTATATACAGCCCATGTCTGATGGCATGGGAAGAGAACTCGCGTATCTGTCTTCACATGCAACTAATCGCTATTTTATCCCGAATTGGGGTATATGTTATAAAATCTCATTAACACCCAGACTTGAAGTTTGCCGAAGATATGCATCTATCGGGAGCCTCATCTCTAAGTGTTTACGCTACCTATAATAACAAAGCATGTGCCAATGGTAAGATTGACACACGCATGCTGACAATTTGTCATAAGTTGCTATTTTCTTCTTTCTACAACATGCCGTCGAGTTGATTGATGGCATATTCTATATCATCGTTGGGTTGGACTGGTGGAAAATTCATACACACGCAGCTTCTGATGGAAGAAGCAATAAGCCGACTCGACGCTGTCTTTTGTAAAATTTGCATTCATATCATCTTGACTTTTCGATAACATGATACAAAAGTAACAAGAAAAACCTAAAAAGCCACACTTCCGCATCACTTTTTAGGTTTTATTCCATTTTATGCGTTCCTGGGGATTTACCCCATCGGCTACTTATAGTAAGTGATATTTCTCATTTGAGTCTCCATAACAGAATTGCCATCCACCTCAAATTCACAAGAACGCGAAGTCCAGTTGCCATGAGAATCAAACTCGTAATCGCCATACTTATACACGGTGGTATTCTCCTCCGACATATCCACAGCCTTTTCGACAGCTTTTACCAACAGGCCCTTGCTGTTATAATAATATAAGGTGTAATCAGTCTCCTCGTCATATACAGACTCCACCTTTGACACACGTCCCGCTGAGTCGTAAGAAATGGCTCTTGGAGTGCTCGAATCCTCATATTTCTCTCGATAAAAAACGATACGCCCCTTAGCATCACGGCGCAAGCCAGAGATATTCTTCCAGATATTCCAACCTGCATCATCTTGATACCCTATCCATTTGCCGTTAGAGCTAAAGATACGTTTGTTCCTTCCTGCGCCACCAGCATTCGACCATTCTACACATGTGTGCACCTTGCCCTTTAGGTCGAAGCAAGACAAATCGGCAACTTTCACTGACTGGGAAACAGAAGTTTTTCTTACTATCGTCTTTTTCTTTACTTGGGCTGTTGCACTTACAACAGCCACTAACAACAAGGAGAATACTACTCCCGAAATTTTAAGTAACTTGTTCATATCAATTTTTTTCTTCATTCTCAAATGGCTTCATCCTTATTCAAGTCCTTGCTAATCTTTTCATATTTAGACCAAGGAACCAAAGTTATCTTAGCTATTTTATCCATTTTTTCCAACTCTGCAATGCTTTTTTCCACAGCCTCGTCATCTGCATCCGTTGTGTTGGCGTAATAAGACAACGAGAAAGAATAAGTACGCTTTGTTCTATCTATTTCAGAGCCAATTAAATGACGAGACAGTCCCAAAACCTGTCCATCATACTGCCAGCATCGTCCTCCACCTAAGAGATTTCCATCTTTATCCCACAGAGCATAGCAAGCATCATCGGGCGACTTTTGATCGGCATAGACTAAACTGGCCCAGCCACTTTGTACCTTTTCTTTCCCGACTTCAACCTCTACATAAAACTCAAAGGTAAACTTTTGACCATGTTCCTTTGCCTCAGCCTCATGCACACCGGAACTTGTGATTTTATACTTTGTTTCATTCAGAATCTTATATGAATCCATTTTTTTCTCAACAGAGCTTATCTCTCTATTCAAGAGAACCATATAATCTTCTGGTAGGTTTTCTTCAAAAAACTTGCTTTTCCATTCGATGTAGTCACTTAGTTTATCACTGCGATGTGATTGTACTTCCTTTAAGTATTTAGGCATAATCACTGTACCATCTACCAATAGCTTAGGGATATTTCCTAACAATCCTTCGCCCGTAAAGTTTCCCTTACTGGATGAGCCACAAGCCCCGAGGACCAACGCTGTCGCAAGGGCAAATAACAAATAATATACTTTTTTCATTTTTTCTATCGTTTAAGTTTTATGGCATATCATATAGACTAAGTGTGATGCTTTCCATCACTTCATTGGACGACACAAAGTCAGGTTGCATAGGCAACATATCAAACGAGTCTATTATCTCGTTCAGGCGCTCATTGCCCACAGATGTCATCGTCTCATCATAGACAGGATACCTACCATAAATTCCGAAATGAATCATAGGGCTTCCCTCTTCGGGGGTACTTGAGGCTTGGCACTCCTCGCCGAAAGCCTTCACTGCATCACGTAGTTTCATGCCTGGCTTGAGCGTTTTGCCACCATCAAACTTGATAGTTATCTTGTCGGATTTGACGAAAATGCGAAATATCTCGCCATTCTTTATGTTTGCATAAAGCGTAGCCACCTCTTCCGATCCATTATAAAACGTATACACCTTGGCATTCACCCCTTGGTCTACCTTCCATTTGTAAGAGGTATATAGGTTCTCGTAATTGTCGGGCAGGCTCTTTACTTTCTTGCCCAAAGTGATGGGACCACAACCTTTCTCCGTAAAGTCGGCCTTGCTCAAGTCATTGTTCTTGGCTGCCTCCTCCATTTTCTTGCCGTCGGCTTCTTGCTTTTCCTTGGCAAAGACCTCCAGAGCTTCATCGTCTACTTCCACCAGTTTGGCCACTTGATCATAGTACAGCTTCGTTCTAAGCATCTCCTTCATGTTAGAGGATATGTCCAGTCGAAAAGAATACTTACCTATTTCCACACCATAGCGCAACCAGCTCACACCTTGTAGATTAAGGGCTTTCCCATCTTTATCGACAGCAAGAATCCTGTTCGTACTACGACGCTCACTCTTCCCCAAGGTATAGTCTTCTGGACGTACTATGTCAAACACGTAACACCAAGTACCTATCACTTTTTCATTTTTCAGCTTCAGCTTAAAGCCCTTGATTTTTTCCTTTTTACCACCCACATGACGTTCAAAAGGAATCTCCTTACCATCCAGTTTCTTTGCCAATTCCTCTAAGATGGGCTTGTTTTCATTAATAAATTCATATCCGTATTTTTTACCTTCTTCATCTTGCATTATTCTACCCCAGTTCGGGATAAGAAATAGTTTATAAAAAAGTTGGTAGTCTCATAAATA
>OCRP01000686.1_pt1 | contig 26700 bp, 17 predicted proteins | sample 1538871 | NCBI WGS metagenome assembly OCRP01 (sample SAMN04571731, study PRJEB22368) | human gut metagenome | biome: human gut; material: stool | host: Homo sapiens | place: Luxembourg | collected 2012-09-20 | reverse complement strand
AATTTTCGCTAATCACCAAATTTTCAGACACTTATATTTCGTCGAACTCACGTTATATTAATGTGGCGACCTGCCATATCTTCCTATAAAATGGAAAACCTCGAACACGAACTTCAGGAGTACCCCGATGTGTGGTACAACTGGAGTGTATGGGAGCATGAGAAAGCCCACGAAGAAGACCGTTTCTTCATGGTGCGTGTCGGTGAAGGCAAAACGGGTGTCGTGATGAGCGGTTATTTTTCTTCCGAACCATACGAAGATGAAGACTGGTCATGTAAAGGACGACAGACTTTTTACATGGACATGCAGCCCGACTACATATTCCATCCAGAGAATACAGACATACTCACAACAGAGCAGCTGGCCGCCGCCATTCCCGATTTTATCTGGACAGGTGGACTCTCAGGACGTATGCTTACTGATGAACAGGCCAAGCGCCTGGAAGATCTTTGGGAAACCTTCTTGTCCAAGCAGGATGAAAACGTGTACAATGAGAACGAGCTGAAGGCGCGCCGCCAGGGGCCGCTCACCATTGAAGAAGCCATCCGTATCGCCAATGAAGCACACTTCGGTGAGAATGATTTGGATGGGAACCCTGTCATCCTTCATTCTCTCATCGTGGGTCTGAAGGGATGCACCCGTGAGGAAATGATAGCAGGTTTCCTGCATGATGTTGTAGAAGATACTCGAGAAACCTTCACGGGTCTACTTATGAAAGGCGTTGACCGTCCTATTGTGGAAGCGTTGAAGCTGCTTACTCACGAGAAGAGCACTGACTACTATAACTATATACAGCGCATCATTGACAGTGGCAATCCCATCGCCATTCATGTGAAGCAAGCTGACCTCCAACACAATCTGGAGCGCGGACGTGCTGGTGGACACCTTAAGCTGGTAACCAAGCATGAAAAGGCATGGAATATGATTAAGGACATCAAATAGTAAAAGATATGGGATCTATCACCGTAACTGGCAGCGGCAGCATCCATGTGGTGCCTGACGTGACAAGAATAGAGACAAACATCTCAGGGGTTTTCCAAACCTATGAAGCAGCATACGATCAGGCAAAAGAAAATAGTGGTCACTTGAAGGTCACTAATAAATGAAACAAGCAGCTACGATTGCATCGTAACTGCTTGTTTTCTTGTTGTGGGCCATCTAGGGCTTGAACCTAGGACCTCCAGATTATGAGTCTGTTGCTCTAACCAACTGAGCTAAAAGCCCGACTTGTCACATGTGGATGTGATAAGTTTTGTGGTGCAAAGGTAAGAATAATGAGTGAAATGTGCAAATTTTTTTGTTATAAATTTGAAAATATAGGCGTGGAGGGCTGAAAATGACGTTGTTGCATGGGCGCTTTTAAACGAAAACGTTGTTGTAACTTCTTTTTTATTGTTTTGTAACATCTATTATTTGCATATAATTTTAGCAAACCGTAACTTTGCATTTAATTGCGGCAGTGTTGCGGTTTTTACGGTTTGTTGCAGCTTGTGGAAGGAGCCTTGCACCGCGATAAATGAACAAGATAATAAAAGCAAGAAGGCTGGAAAGATCAAGCAAGAAGGCTGGAAAAGATTAAGCAAGAAGGCTGGAAAGACCAAGCAGGAAGGCTGGAAAAGATTAAGCAAGAAGGCTGGAAAGGCCAAGCAAGAAGGCTGGAAAAGACCAAGCAAGAAGGCTGGAAAGATTAAGCAAGAAGGCTATAAATTTTAAAAGACGACGTTTATTGTCAAGACAACAGATTTTTTTATAAAGATGACAACAGAAAACAAAAAGACGATGAATGGGAAACCCATGAATGGGAAACCCATGACCGGGCAACCTGTGACGGGGCTTACGCCTGCTGAGGTGGAGGAAAGCCGCGCAAAGCATGGAGAAAATGTGCTCACACCGTCGGAGCGAACACCTCTGTGGAAACTCTACATTGAAAAATATAACGACCCGATAATAAAGATTCTTATCGTGGCGGCACTCGTGTCGCTGGGACTGGCGTTTATAAACGGCGAGTTTATAGAGACCTTAGGCATATTCCTTGCCATCTTCATAGCCACAACCGTGGGTTTCGTGTTTGAGATGGACGCCGCGCGTAAGTTTAACGCCCTCACGGCCCTCGGCGAGGAGGAGCCCGTGAAGGTGAGACGCGACGGCGACGTGACAGAGATTGCCCGTCATGACGTGGTGGTGGGCGATGTCATTATTGTTGAGACGGGCGATGAGATTCCTGCCGACGCGCGACTGGTCGAGGCCACCGACCTGCAATGTGACGAGAGTTCGCTCACAGGCGAGCCTGTCATGACAAAGCATGTGGTCGACGAAGACCATCCCGCCGACACCGAGGCAACCTATCCCTCAGACCTCATTCTGCGTTCAACGATGGTCATGTCGGGTCGCGGCGTGGCTGTGGTCACGGCTGTGGGCGACGCAACGGAGATAGGCAAGGTGGCGCGTAAGGCCACGGAGATTACGGCGGTGAAGACACCGCTGAACATGCAGCTCACGAAGTTGGCAAAACTTATAAGTAAGGTAGGCACCGCCATCAGCGTCGCCGCCTTCGTCATATTCCTTGCCCACGACATGCTCACCTCGCCGCTCTGGCACACCACCAACTATGTGGGAATGGTCGGTGTGGTGCTCAAATATTTCATGATGGCCGTGACGCTCATCGTTATGGCTGTGCCCGAGGGTCTGCCCATGGCTGTGACGCTTGCCCTTGCCCTGAACATGAGGCGCATGCTCAAGAGCAACAACCTCGTGCGCAAGCTCCATGCTTGTGAGACCATGGGAGCCGTGACCGTGATATGCACCGACAAGACGGGCACGCTCACGCAGAACCGCATGCAGGTGGCCGACATCATGGTGATGAAGGGACATGACAGTCTGCTTAACGAGGCCATAGCCCTTAACACCACCGCCGACATCGATGCTTCGGGACGCGGCATAGGCAACCCCACGGAGAGTGCGCTGCTGCTGTGGCTGCAAGGACAGGGTGCCGACTATCGCTCGCTGCGTTCAGACAACGCCGTGGCTGACCGCCTGCCGTTCAGCACGGAGCGTAAGTATATGGCCACGGTGGCTGCCGTTGACGACGTCGAATGGCTGTTTGTGAAGGGCGCTCCCGAGGTGGTCATGGGCTTCTGCGACATTAGTGAGGCAGACGCTGAGGCTGTGCGTAAGCAGCTCCGCCAGTGGCAAGACAAGGCCATGCGCACGCTGGCGTTTGCTTGCCGACGTGCCGACACGCTCTCTGTCGAGCACCTCACGCTTCAGGCTGTTGTGGGCATCAGCGACCCCATACGCGAGGATGTGCCCAACGCTGTGGCCGACTGCCGCTCGGCCGGAATAGGCGTGAAGATCGTGACGGGCGACACCTCCGCCACAGCCATAGAGATTGCCCGACAGATAGGTGCGTGGGATGACCACACGCCTGCCGAGGCACAGATCACAGGTCCCGCCTTCGAGGCTCTCAGCGACGACGAGGCTTATCGCTATGTGGAGAAGATGAAGGTGATGAGCCGTGCCCGTCCCACCGACAAGCAACGTCTCGTGAACCTGTTGCAGAAGCACGGCGAGGTGGTGGCCGTGACGGGCGACGGCACCAACGATGCGCCCGCTCTCAACCACGCACATGTGGGCTTGTCGCTCGGTTCGGGCACCAGCGTGGCGAAGAACGCCAGCGACATAACGCTCATCGACGACTCCTTCCGCAGCATCGTGAAGGCGGTGATGTGGGGACGCTCGCTCTATAAGAACATACAGCGCTTTCTCTTCTTCCAGCTTGTGGTCAACGTGGTGGCTCTGCTGCTCGTGCTTGGCGGCTCCGTCATAGGCACCGAGCTGCCGCTCACCGTGACGCAGATTCTGTGGATAAACCTCATCATGGACACGTTTGCCGCCATGGCGCTGGCTTCGCTGCCGCCCACACATGACGTGATGTTGGAGAAGCCGCGCCGACAGACCGACTTCATCATAACGCGCCCCATCGCGAAGGGCATTCTCTCGGTGGGCCTGTTGCTGTTCCTCCCGATGATGGTGTTCCTCTTCTACTGTGAGCGAGGCGCCATGCTTGGGGCAAGTGGCAGCATGGCAGACGCAGGCATGGACGTGCATGAGATGACGCTCTTCTTCACGACGTTCGTCATGTTGCAATGGTGGAACCTGTTCAACGCCAAGGCCCTCAGCAGCGGACATACGGCTTTCCACCATCTCTTCGCCAACCGCACATTGCTCTTCGTGCTCGCTATGGTGCTTGTGGGACAATGGATAATCGTTACCTTCGGCGGACAGATGTTCCGCACGGTGCCTCTGTCGGCTGCCGAGTGGGGATGGATCGTTCTGCTCACCTCGCCTGTGCTGTGGATTGGCGAGATTGTAAGGCTCTTCAAGGGCAAAAAGAACAAATAAAAAAGCATGGCGAAAGGCTTTGAAAAAAAGGCCTGATGAAAGGCTTTGGAAAAAAAGCATGATGAAAGGATAGGCGGCTTTGGAAAAAGGCCTGATGAAAGGATGGGAGGTCTTGGAAAAAGGCCTGGTGAAAGGATGGGAGGCTTTGGTTGTCTTAACTGACGGCTTGCGTTGTCTTAACTGACGGCTTGCGTTGTCTTAACTGACGGCTTGCGTTGTTTAAGTTTAAGACGCTGGGCTTCTAAAATCCAGACATGGGCTGTTTGAAAAAAAGAAATATGAATATAGAATTGAAAAAGAATATTATCTTCGACCTCGGGCGCATACTCGTAGGTTTGGACAACGAGCGTTGCATAGCGGCGTTTGAGAAGGTGGGCCTTGAGAAGATTGCGTTCTATGTGCGCGAACATAGGGTCGAAGACCTGTTCCTTGCTGCCGAGGTGGGAGACATCACCACGGAGCAGTTTTGTGATGAGGTGCGTAGCATCTGCCAGTGTGACGTGCCCGACAAAGACATCATCTGGGCATGGAACGAACTGCTTACGGGCATTCCTGACGAGAAGAAGGCGGCGCTGCTCGCTCTCCGCCAACGCGGACATCGTGTCTATCTGCTCTCCAACACCAATTTTATGCATTGGGACAAGTGTGCCGACGACTTCTTTGGTTATAGCGACGGCGAAGGACATGAGTATGGCGTGGACGACTATTTCGATAAAATATTCCTCTCTTGCGCCATGCATCTGGCTAAGCCCGACCCTCAAATCTTCGTAGAGGCCCTTCAACAGGCTGGCATCAAAGCCGAAGACACGCTCTTCATTGACGACCGCAACGACAACTGCCAAGGAGCAGCTAAGGTGGGCATAGCAACGCTGCATGACCCTTATGGAACGGAATGGGAGAAATTGTTAAGTGAAAAGTGAAAAGAGAAAAGTGAAAAATCCAATAGCCCTGACTATTAATAAACATTCACAGTGCGGCGTAGAGGACTTGGCGCACGGTGCGTCGGCTGCGGTGGATGCAGGCTCGTCTGTTGTGGACAAGGGTCTGCCTGCGGGCGTTGTTGCAACCATCGGCTTTTTTGACGGGGTGCATCGTGGACACCGTCACCTTATAAATAAGGTGATGGAGACGGCGCATGCGCATGCTCAGCAGAGCATGGTCATAACCTTTGACCGGCATCCGCGTGAGGTGCTGCAGAGCGACTATCAGCCGCAGATGCTCACAACACTCAACACCAAGTTGAGACTGCTACATGAAACAGGTGTCGACCGCGTGGAGGTGTTACATTTCACGCGCCAGTTGGCAGCTCTTTCGGCCCGCCAGTTTATGGCTCAGGTGCTCAAAGAACGTCTCGGCGTCACAACGCTCGTCATAGGCTATGACCACCGCTTCGGACATAACCGTGCCGAAGGGTTCGACGATTATGTGCGCTATGGCAAAGAGCTGGGTATAGAGGTCGTGCAAAACTCGGAACTAACGATTCTTGCAGATCCTTGTCCTCCTGTTTCCGACTCTTCAGAGGCACTTGTTGCATCTTCTTCCGAGGTTTCAAAAGCTCCTTCTCCAAATGCTTCTGTTTCTGACTCTTCAGAGGCGCCTGTTGATGCTTCTTCCGAGGCTTTCAACGCTTCTTCAGGGGCTCCCAACGCTTCTTCTGAGGCTCCCAACGCTTCTTCAGATGTTTCCAATGCTTCCTCAGAGGTGGCTTCTTCTGTGAAAGTATCTTCTTCCAAAGCTTGTTCTTTTGCTGAAAAATGGGGCAAGCATGTGAGTTCCAGTGCGATACGTCGTCTGCTGAAAGAGGGCGATGTGAGCAGAGCCCATCTGTTCCTTGACCGTCCATACACCATTACGGGTTGTGTGACGCATGGTTTTGCCGAGGGTCGCAAGATGGGATTCCCGACAGCCAATCTCGACACCACGGGCTATCCTCTGCTCCTCCCAGCCAATGGTGTGTATGGCGTGTGGGTAAAGATAGGCTGTGCCGATGCTGTGATGGGGAAATGTGAGGTTCCGAACCTTGACGGTTGGTCTTCAGAAATGCCGATCCCAACAATGGATGACCACGACGGTTGGCTCCCGGCAATGCTTAACATAGGCACGCGTCCCACCTTTGACGGTTCAACCACCACCATTGAGGCAAACATCTTCGATTTCAATGACGACATCTACGGTCAGCCCATGACCATCGCCTTCTGTTTTAGACTGCGCAACGAGCAGCGCTTTGATAGCGTTGAGGCTCTTGAAGAGCAGTTGCACAAAGACAGAAAAGAGGTCGAGAAGAAGATGTTTTTAAAGGTAAAAAAGTAAAAAGGTAAAAAAGGGCTGACGCCATTTTAAGGGAAAAGTGAAAAACGAAGAGTGAAGAATTCAATAGCCATTCTAAAGAAGAAAATTCTTGCTTAGGCAAGCGTCTCTACGAGCCGAGCGCAAAATTCGGAAACTCAAAATCGGCTGAAAGCCGATAATTCAAAAATCAAAACTCAAAAATCAAAACTCTTATAGCCCTGGCTATTCACTCCCCTCTCCCGCTCGATCTTTGGTTGCTTGCCAGAGCAAGAACGGGGAGGGGGAAGCCACCGAAGGTGGCGCGGGGGTGGGGCTGTAACTAGCCTTTGCCATTCACTCCCCTCCATAAGGGGAGGGGTGAGCCGCGAAGCGGCGCGGGGGTGGGGCTTCTGAGTGGGGCTTTAAATTTTACTAATATGAAAAATATTCTAACCGCAGGACTCTACTTTGTAGCGTTCATGCTCATTCAGATCATTGTGCAAGGCTCTGCTGCCTTGCTTTGCAAACAGATGTCGGTGACAATGAGTTCGACGGCTCTGGTGCTGACAAGCATAATCAGTGGAGCCATAACCATCGGCGTGTTCGCATGGCGTCGTTGGTCGCCGTTCAGTCGCGAATATATGCAGCAGCGACGCTGGGACGTGTTCGTGTGGACAGCACTCATGGCCCTCGGCATCGTGGCTCCCATGCAGCTCATCATAGACCTCTCGGGTCTGGAGATGCCCGTCACGGCACAGCAACTGTTCACACAGCTGCTCAGTAACCAGTGGGGCTTCCTTGCCGTTGCTGTCGTGGTGCCTTTGGCCGAAGAGATGGCGTTTCGTGGTGCCATCTTGCGCACCCTTCTCGACCATTTCGGTCCTTCGGGCCGTTGGTGGGCAATCCTCCTTTCAGCCTTGCTCTTCGGCATGGCCCATGGCAACACTGTGCAGTTTGTCAACGGCACGGTTGTGGGCCTACTCCTTGGTTGGCTCTATTGGCGCACGCGCAGCATTGCGCCGGGCGTGGTGTTCCATCTTGTCAACAACGCCATCGCTTTCTTTACCTTCAGGTTCATGCCGGGCTTGCAAAACATGAAGCTCACCGACTTCTTCGGTGGCGACTATGCACGTCTCTCCCTCTTTATCCTCTGCTCGCTCTGCGTGCTTGTGCCGGCGTGGTGGCAGGTGAAGAGACTTACTGACAGGTAAAAAGGTTTGAGGGGGCTTATAAGGTTCTGAACTTTCGCTTTTTAAATATGAAATTTATCTCAAGCGAGCGCGAGGACGATTTTACCATCATTCATGGAACCGCAGGCTTCGCTGCCTTCGGCAGCTCAACCAGCGGTTATGGATATTCGCCGCCTTCTTGCTTTGGCAAGCGACAAAGTCGAGCGCGGCGTCGCTTGCTTGAGATAATTTTCATTTTAAATATGAAAGTTCAGTAAGGCTTATAAAGTTTATGGGCCATTTAGACCTTATAGCCTTAAGCCCTCTCATCTTTTCACTTTTTTAACCTCCTTTTTCTTTATTTTTTTTCTATTTATTACTAACTTTGTGCAATCAAAACCAATTCTAACTTATGATTGCAATCCGAAAACAATTGACGCTTATCGCAACTACAGTTTTTTTAAGCGCAGCATCTGCCATTGGCGCAATGGCAGGAAATCTTACAAAGTACGTTAATCCTTATATTGGAGCAGGCGGACACGGCCATGTGTTCGTGGGAGCCAATGTGCCGTTTGGCATGGTGCAGCTCGGTCCTACAGAGCCGACAAGAGGCTGGGACTGGTGCTCAGGCTACCACTACAGCGACAATGAGATCATCGGCTTTGGCCACACACACCTCAGCGGCACAGGTATCGGCGACCTCGGCGACATCGCCCTTCTGCCCGTGAGCGATGACAAGCAGGCAAGCACAATCTTCTCTCATGACAACGAGACGGTCAAGCCCGGCTATTATGCCGTGAAGCTCACCAACCCCGGCGTGAACGTGGAGCTGACAGCCACCAACCGTGTGGGCTTCCATCGTTACACCTTCGCAGAGGGACAGAAGCAGAACCTCCTCGCCATCGACCTGAAGCAAGGTATCGGCTGGGACGCTATGACCGACTGCCTCCTGACACAGGAGAGCCCCACACGCATCACAGGTATGCGCCGCTCTAAGGGATGGAGCAACGACCACCGCTACTATTTCGACATGGAGTTTTCAAAGCCCGTGACAATAGTGTCGCGCGACACTGCTCTCACACGCACCGTCATAGCCACAGAGGCCGACGGCAAGCCGCTGCTCGTTAAGGTGGCCCTTTCGCCTATCGACGTTATGGGTGCAAAGGCAAACATGAAGGCAGAGTTGCCGGGATGGGACTTCGATGCCGCTGTGACCGCTGCCGACGAGGCATGGGACAAGCAGCTCGCACGCGTTACCGTGGAGACCGCCGACAAAGAAAAGAAAGAGGTGTTCTACACCGCGATGTACCACTTCATGATCGCTCCTTCGGTGTTCTGCGACGCCAACGGCGACTATCGTGGTGCCGACGGACGCATACACCGTGCCGGCTACACCACCTACAGCACCTTCTCGCTGTGGGATGCCTACCGCGCTGCTTATCCTCTCATGACCCTTGTGTGTCCTGACATGCAGAGCGACCTCGCCAACACGTTCATGAGCATCTTCCGTGAGCAGGGCAAGTTGCCCGTCTGGCACCTCGCCGGTTGCGAGACCAACTGTATGGTGGGCAGCCCCGGTGTGCCCATCCTCGCTGACCTCGTGCTCAAAGGCTTTGTCAAGGACAAGGAGCAGGCTTATGAGGCTCTGAAAAACAGCATGATGCTGGAAGAGCGCTCGCTCGGTCTGCTGAAGAAGCATGGCTTCATTCCTTGGGACAAGGAGCCGGAGAACGAGACCGTGGCAAAGGCGCTCGAATATTGTCTTGCCGATGCTGGCGTGGCCAAGGTGGCCAAGATGCTGGGCAAGACCGAAGATTATGAATATTTCTTGAAGCGCAGTCAGAGCTATGCCAAATATTTCGACCCCGAGACACGCTTCATGCGCGCCATCTCAGAAGACGGCAAGTTCCGCACACCGTTCGACCCCTTCGACGCATCACACCGCACAAACGATTATACCGAGGGCAACGCATGGCAGTATACCTTCCTCGTGCCTCATGATGTTCACGGACTGGTGAACCTCTTCGGTTCAGAAAAGGCGTTCGTGACGAAGCTCGACTCGCTCTTCATCGTAGAGGGATCGCTTGGCGACAACGCCTCTCCCGATGTCAGCGGACTGGTCGGACAGTATGCTCAGGGCAACGAGCCCAGCCATCACGTCATCTACATGTACAATTACATCGGCCAGCCTTGGAAGGCAGCACAGATGCTCCGCCGCATGATGAAGGAGATGTACACCACACAGCCCGACGGTCTGTCAGGCAACGAGGATGTTGGTCAGATGTCGGCATGGTATGTGCTCTCAAGCGTAGGTCTCTATCAGGTGGAGCCTTCTGGCGGCAAGTTCATCATCGGCTCACCGCTCTTTGACAAGGCAACGCTCAACCTTGGCGATGGCAAGACCTTCACCGTGCGCACCGTCAACAACTCTGACAAGAACATCTATGTTCAGAAGGTGACGCTCAACGGCAAGGCTTATAACAAGACCTACATCAACTTCAACGACATGAAGCGCGGCGGCACCCTCGTTCTCACCATGGGAGCAAAGCCCTCAAAGTGGGGAACAGCCAAGAAGGACCGTCCGTAAGGGAGATGAGGCCGGGGGCTTTAAGTCCTTATAAACCTTGAAGCCCCCTATTGACATAAAAAAACTTTAACTTTAAACAATAGGAGATATTAGCTATGAAGATGAATCTGAGCTCAACGATCGTGTTGAACAAGATACCAGAGCAGTTCTACCGCCCACGCACAGCTGTGGACAGGTCAGAGATCACTCGTTGTGAGAAAATAACAACCGAGATCTTCCCAAAGGTGGAGGAGGGCGCAAAGCTTATCGCCAACACCATTGAGGCAGAGATCAAAGCCGCACAGACAGCAGGCCGCGAGTGTGTGTTGGGTCTTGGCACAGGCCAAAGTCTCACACCCGTGTTTGAAGAGCTGATACGCCGTCATGAGGAAGGCTTGAGCTTCGCCAACGTGGTGGTGTTCAACGCCTACGAATATTTCCCCCTGAAGCTCGGAAGCAAGAACAGCAGCCTGCATAAGCTCCATGAGCTGTTCCTCGACAAGGTAGACATTAAAGCCTGCAACATCTTCTCGCCCGACGGCACCATTGGACAGGATAACGTCCAGGCCCACTGCCGCGCATACGAGCAGAAGATTGCCGACAAGGGCGGTCTTGACATCATTGTGCTTGGCATCGGACGCATGGGCAACATCGCGACCAACGAGCCTGGCAGCACCATCACGAGCACATCGCGCATCATCCTTACCGATGCCATCTCTCGCGAAGAGATGACCATGAGCTTCGGCTCACAGGAGCCTGTGCCGCCATGCACGCTGACCATGGGTGTGGCCACTATCCTCAAAGCTAAGAAAATATTCCTCACAGCATGGGGCGACGAGAAGGCAAGCATCATAGAGAAGACGGTTGAAGGCCCCATCACCGACACCATTCCCGCCACATTCTTACAGACCCACAACGATGCCACCGTGGTCATTGACCTCGCAGCAGCAGCCAAGCTCACACGCATTGTGCGCCCATGGCTTGTTACCAACTGCGAGTGGACCGACAAGCTCACACGCTCTGCCGTGGTATGGCTCTGTCTGAAGACGGGCAAGCCCATCCTCAAGCTCACAAACAAAGATTATAACGACAACGGTCTGAGTGAGCTGCTCGCCCTCTATGGCTCTGGCTACAACGTGAACATCAAGATCTTCAACGACTTGCAGCACACCATCACAGGCTGGCCTGGCGGCAAGCCCAATGCCGACGACACCTACCGTCCGGAGCGTGCCAACCCGTTCCCCAAGCGCGTTGTCGTGTTCTCACCGCACCCCGACGACGATGTTATCTCGATGGGTGGAACCATACGCCGACTGGTGCAGCAGGGTCATGATGTGCACATTGCCTACGAGACCTCCGGCAACATTGCCGTGGGCGATGAGGAGGTGACACGCTTCATGCACTTCATCAACGGCTTCAACCAGCTGTTCATCAACAACAGCGACGAGACCATAAAGAAGATGTATGCCGACATCAAGACGTTCCTCGCTGCAAAGAAACCCGGCGACATGGACACCGCCGACATACGCACCATCAAGGGCCTGATCCGTCGTGGCGAGGCCCGCACGGCATGTACTTTCAACGGCATTCCTCTCGACCATGTCCACTTCCTTGACCTCCCCTTCTATGAGAGTGGAAAGATCGAGAAGCTCCCCATGGGTGAGCGCGATGTAAACATTGTGCGCGACCTGTTGTTGCAGATCAAGCCGCAGCAGATCTTTGTTGCCGGCGACCTTGCCGACCCCCACGGCACACACCGCAAGTGTACGGACGCTGTGCTTGCTGCTCTCGACCTTGAGAAAGAGGACAAGGCGGCATGGCTCAAAGACTGCCGCGTGTGGATGTATCGTGGCGCATGGGCTGAGTGGGAAATTGAGAACATCGAGATGTGTGTGCCCATGAGTCCTGAGGAGCTGCGTGCAAAGCGCAACTCTATCCTCAAACACTCGTCGCAGATGGAGAGCGCACCGTTCCTTGGCAACGACGAGCGTCTGTTCTGGCAGCGCTCAGAAGACCGCAACCACGACACCGCCAAGCTCTACCACGACCTTGGCCTTGCATGCTACGAGGCCATGGAGGCCTTCGTAGAGTATGTGCCATAAGCCAACGGGGAAGAAAAAAATATCATCCTGTATAAAAATCGATCGGCCACATCTTTATCTGGAAGGGTAGGGATGTGGCTTTTTCGTGCCCATAAGAAAGGGATGACACGTTTCTTCTTGTTATCTCTTCATGCTATCTTTTCTCTTTTTATCTATTCGTGGCATATTTTCTTTTTGTCTCTTCATGTCATCTTTTTTCTTTTTATCTCTTCGTGCCATCTTTATTCTCTTATTGTTTTCCAAAAAGACATGATTTTGCTAAAATCTGAACCAATGTGATATCTTAAGTCTGTAAATGCTGACGAAACATGAGAAAAGACGAGAAAGAAGTGGCGAAATACATTAAAAAATTATACAAATAAAACAAAAAATGTTATCTTGTGTTAAAACATTAAGATTTTATTACATTGTTTTTGCAGTTCTTATATATTAATTATAATTTTGCAAACTGTAAGCAAAAGGAAAGAAAAAATATCAAAAAAAAAAAACGTACACTTTTAGTTACGGATTGATATTTGTCAAGCGTTTTCCTATTCAAACTATGAAAATGAACTTTGAATTTGTGTGCGTAAACACACAGAAAACTAGATAAACAAAAATAATGAAAAGGAGGTTAAAAGAAGATCTAAGGAGGTAAAAATGAAAAGGAGGTTAAAGTTAAAAGAAGATCTAAGGAGGTAAAGGTAAAAAGAAGATTTAAGGATTATGAAGAATGTGAACGTGACAGAGGATAACATTCTTTGCGATAGATTCGTTCTTCGTCATTAATGTTTTTTAACAAAAGCATTTTTTTAGACAAACGGCGGCTATAAACGACAATAAAAGAAAACAAACAAAACAACATAATTTTTTAATAAGCATTTAGAGAGAGATTCTTATGGAAAAAAGACTAACAATGATTTTTGCCACTCTGTTCCTTTGTATTGGAATGGCGATGGCACAGAGTAAAGTCAGCGGAGTCGTTACGTCGGCAGAAGACGGCGAACCCGTGGTCGGAGCTTCCGTAAAGGTTGTCGGCACCAACACGGGTACCGTAACCAACATCGACGGACAGTTCCAGCTTCAGATTGCTGATGGCGCGAAACTTGAGATTTCGTACATCGGCATGCAGACAAAAACCGTGAAAGCAACCCCCAAGATGAAGATTGTGCTCGATCCCGATAACCAGTCGCTTGACGAGGTTATGGTTGTGGCCTTCGGTACCGCCAAGAAGAGCGCGTTCACCGGTTCGGCTGCTGTGGTCGATGCCAAGGAGCTGTCGAAAAAGGTAGCCACCAACGTGGCAGAGAGCCTTGTAGGATCGGTTGCCGGTCTGCAGCTGCGTGGACAGTCGGGTCAGCCCGGCACCTCAGCCGTTCAGGGCGACGACCCCTCTTCAGGTATAAAGATTCGTGGTATCGCCTCAATGTATGCTTCTACCAACCCTCTGGTCATCGTTGACGGCGCACCTTATCCAGGCAACCTTTCAAGCATTCCTTCAGACGACATTGAGAGCGTTACCGTGCTCAAGGATGCCGCTTCGGCAGCCCTTTACGGTGCGCGTGGTGCCGCCGGTGTAATCATCGTGACCACCAAGAGCGGCAAGAACCGCGACGCAGAGATCACGGTAGACGCAAAGTGGGGTGCCAACTCACGCGCCGTGCAGGACTACGACGTTATCACCGATCCCGCCGAATATTATGAGGCTGTCTATGCTGCCGCCTATAATAAGTCTTACTATGGTGAGGGCCTCTCGGCATCGGCTGCCAACATCGCTGCCAACAACACCATGCTCAAGGGTCTGGCTTACAACATCTACACCCTGCCCGAGGGCCAGCAGCTCATCGGCTTGAACGGCAAGATCAACCCTGCCGCCACACTTGGCCGCACATACGAGAAGAACGGTGAGAAATATTACCTTACCGGTGACGACTGGAACAAGGCTACCTACAAGACAGCGATGCGCCAGGAGTATAACATCAGCGCCAAGGGCTCTTACGACCGTGGCTCGTTCTATGCCTCTGCAGGCTACCTCAACGACGAGGGTATCATCGACAACTCAAGCTACGAGCGCATCAGCGCACGCGCCAAGGCCGACTACCAGGCAAAGACGTGGTTGAAGCTCGGCGTCAACGCACAGTATGTCCACTCTGACACCAAGTCGAGCCCTAACCTCGACGAGAAGATGAGTGCTGCCAACACCATGTATTTTGCTGCACGCATCGCTCCCATCTACCCCATCTACATCCGTAAGGTGGGCGACGACGGCAAGCCCTACATCGCTACCGACAAGTATGGTCACCAGCGTTACGACTACGGTGTGCCCGCCGGCTACGGCATGACACGTCCGTTCTCGGCAACAGGTAACCCCCTCGGCGCCAACCTGTACAACACCAACGATCTCGGCGTGAACCAGCTCAACGGCACATTCATCGCCGACATCAGCTTCACCGACTGGTTGAAGCTCAACGTCACAAGCAACGTCAACTATAACACCGCTGAAAGCAGCATCTACACCAACTCGTTTGAGGGTCCTGGCTCTGGCGACAACGGCCGTCTGGAGAAAGGCAACACCAACACCCTGCGTACCAACAACACGCAGACGCTGACCTTCATGAAGAGCTTTGGCAAGCACAATGTTGATGCTCTCGTGGGTCATGAATATTACAAGCAGCAGATCAAGTATCTCTATTCAGCAGCCAAGGGCGAGTTCTCACCCTACCTGCAGGAGATCTACGCATACGCCAACAAGTATGACGGCTCGTCTTATACGAACAACTACAACGTAGAGGGCTTCTTCGGCCGCGCACAGTATAACTACGACGGCCGCTACTTCGCTTCGCTCTCTTATCGTCGCGATGCCTCTTCTTACTTTGCCAAGGATCACCGTTGGGGCGACTTCTGGTCTGCAGGTGGAGCATGGATCATCAGCAAGGAAAAGTGGTTCAACGCTCCTTTCGTCGACGAGTTGAAGCTCAAGGCATCTATCGGTCAGCAGGGTAACGACAACATCGGCGCCTTTGCCTACACCGACCTCTACACTCTCACCCCCAACGCCTCTAACAGCGGCATGTCGCCCTCGTTCGGACGTATGGGTAACGAGAACATTACATGGGAGACAACGACCAACTTCAACGCTGGCGTGGAGTTCTCTCTCTTGAAGAGCCGCCTCACAGGTTCTATCGACTTCTACACCAAGAAGACCTCTGACCTGCTGTTCTGGCTGTCTATACCTGAGGGTCAGGGTACCCGTGGCTACTATGGCAACCTTGGCGACATCCGCAACACCGGTATAGAGCTTGTGCTCTCGGCTGCTGTTATCCGCACAAAGGATATCGACTGGAACATCACCGCCAACCTCTCGCACAACAGTACGAAGATCCTGAAGCTGCCCGCAAGCAAGATTCAGGACAACGGTGGCTTCCGCGAGGCCATGGAGCCTCTGCGCATCCTGCCTATGTGGTACCGCGAGGGTGGTCCGCTCTACAACGCCATGCTGCCCGAATACGCTGGTGTAAACGAGAATGGTGAGGCGCTCTACTGGGTCGATGCCAACATCGCTGAGAATAAGGCGTCGCAGGTAGCGGCACACGAGCACTCTTACACCACCACCGACTACAGCAAGGCCAGCTACTATGAGCAGGGCTCTCTGCTGCCCAAGGTGTTCGGCGGTCTGTCTACCAACTTCCGCTACAAGAGCTTCGATGTTGCCATGACCTTCGACTACCAGATTGGCGGCCATGTCTACGACCAACAGTATGCACAGCTCATGCAGACGCCTATCACCAAAGGCGAGAACTGGGGACAGGCCATCCACAAAGACTGGGCAAAGGCATGGAGCGCCAACAACACGTCAAGCAACATTCCGCGTTGGCAGAATAGTGACAACTATGCCACCTCTATGTCAAGCCGCTTCCTCACCAACGCCGGCTACTTCAACTTCCAGTCGTTCTCTGTAGGCTACACCTTGCCGAAGGGACTCATTCCTGAGGTTAGCAAGATCCGCGTCTATGTGATGGGTGAGAACCTGGCCTTCTGGTCAGCACGCAAGGGTCTTGACCCACGCTTCTCATTCCTCGGCTCAGGTTATGTAGGCACCTACTCACCCATCCGCAACATCTCGGGTGGCATACAGGTAAGCTTCTAATGTATAGCTGTTGACGAGCGGCAAGCAACGCTTCTTGTTACTTGTCTGCTCGTTACAGAAAGCAAGTGTTTCTTGTCTTGCAAAACAATAAAAACAAAAAAAACGATTTCACGATATGAACAAAAATATATTAGCTTTGGTTGCCGCCGCTCTGGTGGTCTCTACCTCGATGACAAGCTGTATCGAGGAGTATGAGCCGTCAAAAGGCTATGCATCTGGCGATCAGGTAGTACAGGCACCGACAGCCTATGAGTCGCTTGTGAGCGGTCTCACATCAACTCTTGCCGGAACATTTATCTATAGTGACGATGACCACGATGCCGACGATTTCGGCTACCCCGCCATGATGATTAAACACGACATTATGGGTCAGGACATGACACCTATAGACGCATCGGGAAACGAGTGGTTCGCGCCTCAATATTCTGCCAGCGTGGCCCTCGGCCCGCAGTATGTAGCCTGCCAGATGCCTTGGACCTACTACTATGGTTGGATAAAGAGCTGCAACAACGTGCTCAAGAGCTACGGCGGTGAGAACGTTTCAGAGAACCATTACACAGGTGTGGGCATAGCTTATGCTCTCCGCGCAATGTATTATCTTGACCTCGTGCGCACTTACGGTGCCGAGACCTACGCCAAGAACAAGCAGGCCGAGACCGTGCCTATGGTCACAGAGGTCGACGCAGCCGACATGACAAAGAACCCGCGTATGACCAATGAGGCTGCCTTCGCATTCATTCTCTCCGACCTCGACCAGGCAGAGAAATATCTCGCCGACTATCAGCGCTCTGACAAGACCACTCCCGACCTCAGCGTGGTGTATGGTCTGAAGGCTCGCGCCTACCTCACCATGGAGGATTGGCCAAACGCCGAGAAGTATGCCAAGCTCGCCATGGCTGGCTACAGCGTGATGACGGGCGCACAGTATACCGACTACGAGACGGGCTTCAACACACCTAACGACGCGTGGATGTTCTGCGTGCAGTATAAGGCAACCGACGACAACATCAAGCTTAACGACGGCGACTCGTCATGGGGCTCAAAGATGATCACCGAGAGCGGCATGCTCGACAATCCTGGAGCAAGCTGCGGCTATGCTGCCAACTATGGCAAGCCGCTCTTCATCGACCGTCACCTCTACGAGACAATACCTGCAACCGACTGCCGCAAGAAGTGTTTCGTCGACTTCTCAGCCGACGATGCTACGTCAGAAGAGGAGCTTTACTCTATCCTCAGCACCAACACACAGAACCCCCAACTGCTCGCCATGAACAAGCCTAAGTTCGGTGGCCTGGAGGTTAAGTTCCGTTCAACCGGCGGCTCACAGGGCCGTTACGACAAGTATGTGGGCTTCTGCGTGGCTGTGCCTCTCATGCGTGTTGAGGAGATGAAGCTCATCGAGGCCGAGGCTGTAGGCATGCAGAGCGGCCGTCAGGCTGAGGGCATCTCTCTGCTCACCGCCTTCGCCAAGCAGCGCGATTCCAACTACGAGTATGGCAAGCACAACGAGGCATACGGCAACAGCGCTACCTCTGCCTTCCAGAACGAGATTTGGTGGCAGCGCCGCGTAGAGTTCTGGGGCGAGGGTCTGTCGATGTATGACATCAAGCGCCTGCAGAAGGGCATCATACGCAGCTATGAGGGCACCAACCACGTTGACGGTTACCAGTGGAACACCACCACAACGCCAAATTGGATGAACTGGTGCATCACCAACGGCGAGTGCAACTACAACACCTCTTGTACCAACAACCCGACACCGTCGGCACCTTCAGGCAACTCTCAGAAGTTTGTGTGGTAACCAACGGTCGTGAGACAATCGCTAAGGGTTAGCAATAAAATTGTTCAAACAAAAAATTGACAACAACGATGAAAAAATATATTTTTGGATTGATGGCTGTCGCTGCTGCGATGTTCATGACATCGTGCTCTGCCGATGAGGGCACAGAGCCAGGCAACGACTCAAAGGCTTATGTGATGACCAACACTTACAGTGTGGCTCCGCCGCTTGATGCCGATGCCGACTTTAAGGTGCGCGTGTCTACAAACTCTGCCACCGAGAGCGCATACATTCTGCTTGAGAAGCATGCCGACTATTCTAAGCACATTGCCGAGCTTGGACAGGAAGGCTACAACGACTTTGTGGTAAAGAACGGTGGCTTGGTGAAAGGAGTGAAAGGCCAGTCGGAGGTTGACACTCTGTTCTACGGCCTCAAGGGCGATTATATGGCCACTGTGGTGGCTGTGAACGCCAAGGGTCAGGCACAGGCTGCCGACAGCGTGTCGTTCAGCGGCATAACATGGAACAAGGTGTGCGACGGAAAATATTATTTCAATGCAGACGTAGCTCCAATTGTGGGCAAGGAGTCGGCCGACTGTGAGCTCGACGTTGATGCCAACAATCCTTCAAGCTACCGCATTAAAAACGTCTACGGACAGGGCTACAACGTGAAATTTAAGAAAGCTAAGAGCGGAAGCACCGATGATCAAGGCAATGCGTTCAACTACATCTTGGTGCCCAAGTTCTCGACAGGTCTCACCTACAAGACGTTGGGCACAGTCTACATGACCGATGCCTACAGCTTGACTGGCTCGGAAGACTATCTCGACAACGGCATCTACGCCGACAACAGCATCTTTATCTGCACCGTTTACTCGGTATCACAGGGCAACTTTTCGGTGTTGAAGTATGACAAGTTTGTGCCGAACAATTAAAAGGCTGTAGGGCTTCAAAACATTGTCTTAAGCCATTATTGAAAACTTATATTTATTCAGTTCTTTTTATTCTGAATAGATCTTCTAAATAACAATTGAGGACGGACTACCAGTGATGGCAGTCCGTCTTTTGTTTGTTGGAGGAAGCTTGGGGGAGGCTGGTGGTTTATTTCCCATAAAACCCCATAAGCCCCATAAGGCTTTTCAAGCCCCCTAAAAACAGAAACAGCCATCCGAGATATCGGATGGCTGTTCGCATTAGTATGTTATGAAAAATTTGAGAGAACTTTGAAACTTCACAGTTTCGGTTGTTGTTTTACTAAACATGATTTATATAGAGAAAGCATAGAAATTATCTTCTTTCGTTGCCTTGGCACCTTGTAAGGCAGGCTTCGTTTTTGCTCTCAGCGGTCTTTATTTGACCACTGTTGTGGCGTTGTTTACAGGCGATGTGGTGTCCATGGTGCGCTGCTGTAGCGTGTCTATGGTTGCCGAATCGGTGTAAGCCATTGACTGGCCGCGGCTGGTGCCCATTGTTGAGCTTTGTGGGGTGGTGGTGTCAGCGTTGCCGTTGAACGAATATTGTGCGGCGTTGCCAAGCGTTAAGATTATAGCCACCACCGCTGCTGCCTTGAACAGCGGGAACATGCGCTCCTTGAGCGTTATGCGGTGTGCCTTAACCTTTGCTGTGTCCTTCTGCTCTTCGCCTACAATAGCTAAGAGACGGTCGTCGAACGCTGCATCAAGCACATCGGTCTTTGGCTCCGTGGCTTGATAGAGGAACAGACATCGGTATTGCTTCAGCTCCTCGGGCACGCTGGTCTGACTGAAGAAGGCCCGCAGGATGTTTTCCTCCTCCACGGTGGTCTCCGCCTTCCAGTAGCGATCTAAAAGTTGTGTTATATACTTATAGTCCATATCCGTCTAATTGAGTGAATCGTTGTTTTATGGCCTGTCGTGCGCGGAAGATGTTCACCTTCACTTGCTCTTCTGTGATGTTGAGCAGCGAGGCAATCTCTTTGTAGGCTTTGCCTTCAAAGTCGCGAAGCTGTATGCACTCGCGCTGCTTCACTGGCAGGCTGTCGATGATTTGTCTCACAAGCTCCACCTTGTTACGCTGTTGCGTTCTCTCGTACGGGTCATAAGCTGTGTCTTGACGGTCGATGCCTTGCTCGTCGAGCGAGGCGTTCTGGTTGTCATGCTTGCTTATTCGGTCGAGAGCGAGGTTACGGCAGACGGTTATGCTGAAAGCCTCTATTGATTCTATTTCAGCCCAGCTGTCGCGCTTGTTCCAGACTTTTATCAGGGTGTCTTGCACGATGTCTTCGGCCTCTGCGCTGTTGAGCGTGATGCGAAGAGCAAGCCGATAAAGAATGTTCTTCAGCGGCAATACATCATTGCGAAAACTAACCTGTTTTATCATCGCTTCTATATGGTTGACGGTTGTGAAGATATAAAGTTACAACGTTAACAGTCTTTAACTAATAGTTGTCAAAGCTCTTTCTTATTCTATTGTCGTTTCTCTTTTATTTTATCGTCGTTCCCTTTCCCTTTTGTCCAATGGCATCGGCTTTTGTTATGAGCACCCGTCCCACGCCTTTGCCTATGGCATCGAGAGCGTTCTCTATCTTCGGTATCATGCCGCCGGCAATGGTGCCGTCGGCCACGAGGTCGTTGAAGAGCGGGCGCGTGATGTTGGCAATCACCGACGAGTCGTCATCGGGGTTGGAGAGCACGCCGGGTTTCTCGAAACAGTAGACAAGCGTCACGTCATAGAACGGTGCGAGAGCCATTGCCGTTGTGGCGGCAATGGTGTCGGCGTTTGTGTTAAGGATGTTGCCGTTGCCGTCGTGTGTGAGAGGCGCCATGACAGGGGTGATGCCCTCTTCAATAAGCTTGCTGAGCATCTGTCCGTTGGCGCGGTCCACATCGCCCACAAAGCCATAGTCGATGCCGTTCTTCAGCGGTCGCTTGTGTGATCTGATGACGTCGATGTCGGCACCTGTCAGGCCAAGGGCGTTCACGCCTTGTGCTTGCAGACGGGCCACGATGTTCTTGTTGACGAGGCCACCATAAACCATGGTCACTACCTCCAGCATGTCGGCATCCGTAATGCGTCGTCCGTCCACCATCTTGCTCTCTATGCCCAGGGCGGCAGCCACCTTTGTGGCGCGTCGTCCACCGCCGTGTACCAGCACCTTTCTGCCGGGAATGGCAGCGAAGTCGTTGATAAGCCTTGTGAGCTGTGCTTCGTCTTCAACCACGGCTCCGCCAACCTTGATGACGGTCAGAGGAGCAAAGGTCTTGCCTGTTTCTCTCTCCTTTTCCATATTTTTTTCTATTTAAGACCTTTCTTTTATTCAAGATAAGTGTAACCATAGAGTCCTGAGCGATAGTTGCTAAGGAACTCCTTACCCTCTTCGAGTGAAATTTTTCCTGCTTTGACGCTCTTCGTCACCCATATCTCGAGCTGGCGCACCAGCTTCTTGGGGTTATACTGCACATAGTCGAGCACCTCTTCCACGGTTTCGCCGTCGAAGATCTGGTCTATGTGGTAGTGGTTGTCTTTCACGCTTATGTGCACGGCATTGGTGTCGCCGAAGAGGTTATGCATGTCGCCGAGAATCTCCTGATATGCTCCTACGAGGAACACGCCGAGATAGTAGGGCTCGTTCTTCTTCAGCGCATGAACGGGCAGACAATGCGAGATGTTGCGGTTGGTCACGAAGTTGGCAATCTTGCCGTCCGAGTCGCAAGTGATGTCCTGAATGGTGCAGTTGCGTGTGGGTTTCTCGTTGAGCCGTTGCAGCGGAATGATGGGGAAGAGCTGGTCTATAGCCCATGAGTCGGGCAATGACTGGAAGAGCGAGAAGTTGCAGAAATATTTGTCTGCCAGCAGCTTGTCGAGTCCTTTCAGCTCGTCGGGCGCATGCTTCATCTGCTTCGCCAGGTTGTTGACCTCGCGGCACACGCTCCAGTACATGCTCTCTATCTCTGCTCTTGTGCGCAGGTCCACGATGCCGTGTGAGAAGAGGTCGAGCGCCTCCTCTCTGATCTGCTCCGCGTCGTGCCAGTCTTCCAGCATTGTGCGCTGGTTCAGGTTGTCCCAGATGTCGTAGAGGTCCTTGACGAGCTGGTGGTCGGTGTCGGCAGGCTCAAACTCCTCGCGCATCTCGGGCAGCGAAGCCGTCTCCAGCACATCAATCACGAGCACCGAGTGGTGAGCCGACAGCGACCGTCCGCTCTCTGTGATGAGGTTCGGGTGAGCGATGCCGTTCTTGTCGGATGCGTCGACAAAGGTGTAGATGCAGTCGTTAACATACTCTTGGATGGAATAGTTAACCGAACTCTCGCTGTTTGACGAGCGCGTGCCGTCATAGTCGACACCCAGTCCGCCGCCACAGTCGACGAAATCGACGTTATACCCCATCTTGTGGAGCTGCACATAAAACTGTGCCGCCTCTCTGAGCGCTGTCTGTATGCGTCTTATTTTTGTTATCTGGCTGCCGATATGGAAATGGATCAGTCGCAGCGAGTCGTGCAGTCCCTTCTCGTCAAGGATGTTAAGCGCCTGAAGCAGTTCGCTTGATGTCAGGCCAAACTTGGATGCGTCGCCTCCGCTCTCCTGCCACTTTCCGCTTCCGCTTGATGCCAGCTTTATTCTTATTCCGAGGTTTGGCTTCACGCCCAACTTCTTCGCTGCCTTTGCAATGGTGTCGAGCTCGTTGAGCTTCTCCACGACGATGAAGATGCGCTTTCCCATCTTCTGTGCCAGCAGCGCCAGCTCAATGTAGCTCTGGTCTTTGTAGCCGTTGCACACGATGATGGAGTCGCTCTGACATTGCACGGCAATGACAGCGTGGAGCTCAGGCTTGGAGCCACACTCCAGTCCGAGGTTGAACTTTCGTCCGTGTGAGATAATCTCCTCGACCACGGGCTGCATCTGGTTCACCTTGATAGGATAAATAATGAAATTTTCAGCTTTGTAGCCATACTCGTCAGCCGCCTTCTTGAAGCAGCTTGATGTCTTCTCGATGCGGTTGTCGAGGATGTCGGGAAAGCGCAGGAGCACTGGCGGTGTTACGTCGCGCAGTGCAAGCTCGTCCATCACATCACGAAGGTCAATCTCCGTGTTGTCCTTGCAGGGCGTGACATACACATCGCCCTTGTCGTTGACTCCAAAGTAAGAGGTGCCCCAACCGTTGATGTTGTAAAGCTCCTTTGAGTCATCGATGGTCCATTTCTTCATTTATTCTTGTTTTTTTTTGATGTTGTTTCCTTTTTCTTCTTCTATCTTGTTCTTTATCTTATCCACCGACAGCTTGATCTTGTCATAGGTGTTCATGAGGTTTACGTCGATGGCATACTTGGCCTTGTTGTAGAACGGTTCGCGTTGTGCGAGCTGAGCCTCTATGAATGTGCGCACCTCGTCGGGTGTCTTGTTGAGGAGCAGCGGCCGCACGCTCTTGCCCATCTTCAGATGCTTGTAGAGCACGTCGGGAGTAGCCTTGAGGTAGAAGGTCGTTCCTTGGCTGTTCATGTAGTCGATGTTGTCGAAGAAGCAGGGTGTGCCTCCTCCACAACTTATTATCACATCCTCAAACTCTGCCACCTCATGCAGCATGTTGCGCTCAATGCGCCTGAAGCCCTCCTCGCCTTGTTCTTCGAAGATCTGCTTCACGGTCTTGTGCATGCGGCTCTCAATATACCAGTCGAGATCGTAGAAAGTGAGTCCCAGGTCCTTGGCCAGTGCCTTTCCCACGGTCGTCTTTCCAGCTCCCATATAGCCAATGATGATGATACGTTGCATAAGTTTCTGTTATAGCTCGGCTCCAAAAGCCTGGTTGTCGTTATTTTTTCTTTGCAGGAGTGGCGTTCACGATGTCCATACACTGCTCGTAGGTCAGCTCTGTTGCCTTGTCGTGCTGTGCCTTCGGTATGCGATAGTTCTTGCCGTCGTATGCGATGTAAGGGCCGTAGCGTCCGTTGAGGATCTCGAGCTTTGCGTCTTCCTCAAACTTCTTCATGTGGCGCTGCTCCTCTTGCAGACGTTTGGTCTGTATGAGCTGTATGGCGGTGTCGAGCGTCACGGTCATGGGGTCTTCGCCTTTGGGCAGCGACACATACTTCTTGTTGTGCATGACATAAGGTCCGAATCGGCCGGCGCCGATCACCACGTCGGTGCCCTCAAACTGTCCCACGGTGCGCGGCAGCTTGAACAGCTCCAGCGCCTCCTCGAGCGTTATCGAGTCCATGCGCTTGTCGGTGGGCAGCTGTGCAAACTGCGGCTTCTGCTCATCGTCAGCCGATCCTATCTGCACCACAGGTCCGAAGCGTCCGATCTTCACAAACACGGGGCGTCCGCTCTTCGGGTCGTCGCCGAGCTTGCGCTCGCCCGCCTTGTGCTCAGAGCGTGCGTTGATGACCTTCTCCACGGTAGGCTCAAAGGTGTGCTCAAAGTCTTTCATCATGTCGGTCCACTGCTCCTTGCCCTCAGCAATCTGGTCAAACTGCTGCTCCACACGAGCCGTGAAGTTATAGTCCATGATGTCGGGGAAATTCTCAATAAGGAAGTCGTTGACCACCGTTCCTATGTCTGTGGGCAGCAGCTTGCCCTTCTCGTTGCCTGTCAGCTCCTTCTTTGTCTTGCTTGTGACCTGGATGCCGCGCAGCGTGTCTATGGTGTAAGAGCGTTCCTCGCCCTTTTTGTCACCCTTCTGCACATACTCGCGCTGCTGTATGGTGCTGATGGTCGGTGCGTATGTTGACGGGCGTCCGATGCCCAGCTCCTCAAGCTTGTGCACGAGGCTTGCCTCGGTGTAGCGTGCCGGTCCCTGCGAGAAGCGCTCGGTGCTCGTGATCTCGCGTCTTTGCAGCTCGTTGCCCTCGGTCAAGGGCGGCAGGATGTGTGAGAACTCGTCAGAGGGGGCGTCGTCGTCGTCAGTCGACTCGCGGTACACCTTGAGGAATCCGTCAAACTTGACCACCTCTCCGTTAGCCACAAACTTGGGTGCGTGGTTCTCTTTTGTTGCCTTCAGACAGTCCTCGGCATCGTTGATAATGCTTATCGCCACCGTGGTCTTCTCTATCTGTGCCTCCGCCATCTGGCTGGCAGCTGTGCGTTTCCAGATGAGGTCGTAGAGGCGCTTCTCCTGCGACGTGCCGTCAATGGTCACGTTGCTCATGTATGTCGGTCTTATGGCCTCGTGAGCCTCCTGGGCACCCTTCGAGTTGGTGTGGAAGTTGCGTGGTGAGCTGTACTCCTCGCCGTAGAGGTTGATGATCTCCTCTTTAGCTGCACCTATGCAGAGCTTTGAGAGGTTCACGCTGTCGGTACGCATGTATGTGATCTGTCCGTTCTCGTAGAGGTGCTGTGCCACCATCATGGTCTGCGACACCGAGAAGCCGAGCTTGCGTGCAGCCTCCTGTTGCAGCGTCGACGTGGTGAAAGGCGGTGCAGGCATGCGCTTGAGCGGCTTCTTCGTCACCGCCTCCACCTTAAACTCGGCGTTGCGGCAAGCCTCAAGAAACGCCACCGCCTCGTCGTGGTTGCTGAATCGGCGGTCGAGCTCAGCCTTTACTTCCTGCTGCGCTCCGTTCTCGTTGGTCAGGGCGAAGATGGCGTTTATGCGGTAGTAGGGTTCGCTCTTGAACTTCTGGATTTCGCGTTCGCGCTCCACGATCAGTCTCACCGCCACGCTCTGCACGCGGCCTGCCGAGAGGGCGGGCTTAACCTTGCGCCACAGCACGGGCGACAGCTTGAAGCCCACAATGCGGTCGAGCACGCGTCGTGCCTGCTGTGCGTTTACCAGGTTCATGTCGAGATGTCGCGGGTTCTCGATGGCTGCGAGAATGGCGGGCTTTGTGATCTCATGAAACACTATTCGGCTGGTCTTCTCCTCGTCCAGTCCGAGCACCTCGCAGAGGTGCCACGAGATAGCCTCTCCCTCGCGGTCCTCATCGGATGCGAGCCATATCTTCTTGGCTTTCTTTGCGTTGGCTTTCAGCTCGCTTACGAGCTTCTCTTTCTCTTTCGGTATGACGTATGATGGTTGCATCGACTGCATGTCGATGCTCAGTTCTTTCTTCTTCAGGTCGCGAATGTGTCCGTATGAAGACATCACCTTGAAGTCGCTGCCTAAAAATTTTTCTATTGTCTTGGCCTTTGCAGGGCTCTCCACAATCACTAAGTTGTCTTGCATATACTTAAATGTTCGTTATTTGGAGTGCAAAAGTAAGCAATAGTTTTCCTCCTACATTATTATATAGGAAAAATTTAAGGAAAATTATTATTATAGACGTGAGTTCGACGAATTAGAATAACGTTAATTGTCTATCTACTATCCTTTGAAC